>Ga0256824_10000522_pt1 | contig 14845 bp, 11 predicted proteins | sample CV67metaG_FD_191570 | JGI IMG/M metagenome (GOLD analysis project Ga0256824, IMG submission 191570) | Hydrothermal vent microbial communities from East Pacific Rise, Pacific Ocean - CV67 | ecosystem: Environmental > Aquatic > Marine > Hydrothermal vents | place: Pacific Ocean: East Pacific Rise...
CTTCCTGATACATAAGAAAGATTTTTTTACGATTATGCCGGATTGGCGCCATCTCTTCAAGCATACATAGACCCATAGCCGCTTCAAATTCATTCATTTTGGCATTGGTTCCAAGCTCTGGAATGGACTCATTGTTCTCAATTCCAAAGTTAATGAGATAGCGTGCTTTTTTAACAAGCGCATCATCATTGATGATCAAAGCACCACCTTCAATGGTATGGAAGAGTTTAGTCGCATGAAAGCTTAACGTAGAGATATCACCATAGTTTAAAATACTTTCACCTTTATAGGAGACGTCAAAAGCATGCGCGGCATCGTAAATGACTTTAAGCTTGTGTTTTTGTGCAATGGCATCGATTTTTTCAACATCACAGGGATTTCCAAAGACATGCACTGGTACGATTGCCTCAGTGTGTGGCGTGATATATCGCTCTATTTCATTGGCATCGATATTAAGAGTCTGAGGATCAATATCTGTAAAGATTGGGTGAATGTTGTTAGTAACTAAAGAACTAGTAGTCGCTACAAAAGAGAATGGCGAAGTAATAGCATAATTTTTGATGCCTAGAGTACGGTATGCAATCTCAAGAGCTACCGTTCCGTTGGCTACTAAAATGATGTTTTTAACACCCAGATATTCAGCCAACTTCTTCTCCAAGCGTTGTACCAAAGGACCATTATTAGTAATCCAACCATTAGAGTAGATTTCTTCTACATATTGAAGGTATTTTGTTTTATCGGGGAGATACGTTTTGGTGACATTAATCATAATTTATAAAATCCATCACGTATTATCACATTTTTTATATTATTTAGAGATTAATGTCGTTAGCTGTTTTTTGGTTTTCTAGGGAGATGGTATGCTAATGGGATGTAGAGGTTTGTACGTAGGTTTTCGGAAGTACTGACACGATCTAGGTTGTCTTGCATGGCTAGAACATTCGCATGAGGATACTTATGTAAGACTTTGTCTTTCCAACGCCATAGTTCTGGTGCACGATAATGGTTCCTTGTCAATAAAAAGCGCTTAAAAAATGGATATCCCTCATCAATCATAGTAAATATAGTATTGGTATAGAGTGGGTGGAATGGATATAGATAATCGATATAGGTATCAAAGGTGTATCCCTTGTTGATTAATGCTCTGGTAAGACCTATCTCATAACTTAAGATGATATTTTTTTTGTTGGCTTGCTTCTTGACACCCTTGAGAAAGTTCTCTAAAAAGCCACTTTCTATAACAGGTTGTCTAAAAACTAGAAAGTAAGAACCGATGTGGAAATCATAGATACTGTCTTCTTCAAATTTTTCAAGATATTCATTTTTTATAGTTTCGATAGAAATTTTCTTTTCATACTGGTTTGAAGGTTCATGACGTGTCTCATAGATGCCCTTAGAAGCTTGCATTCCCCACCAGCTACAGCTCTTTTTTGACATTTTTTCAAAGACATCATCGAGTGGTCTAAGAAGATAACTACTGTCGTTTACTAAGAGTATTTCATCATACTCTTGAAGTTTTTTCCAGCCTACAAGGTACTTTGCTAAACGTTTGTATGAGCCAAAATCATATTCGCCATGACGAATTCCCCATGCACCCTTCGCAATACCTTTAAGTTTGTCCAATTCTTGTTGGTTTAGATCGAAATCAGAAAGAAAGTAGAGATCTGAGTGACGGCTTAGTTCAGTGATATATTCAAGTACTACATCATCTATAATACCTTCAGCATCATAGGCTGCAAAGAGGGTGATACGTCTGGGTTTAGATAAGTAGGGCTTGATTTCTATAGGTTTAGGGCTGGTGTAATAGGGTCTGACGCGATGTCCACGTAATCTACCAAGTAAGATATAGTGTAAGAGTGCGTTGATCGGAAGTAGGTAGTCTGAAAGATAAGTACTTTTATACCAAATAGCATCAAAATGAGGATTTGGTTTTCGTTCTTCTTCCCATCCCCTAAAACAGTAGTGTGAGAAGTGATCGATCTTTGCAATATTGACATCTGAATTTTTCTCTTTGTAATAGGTCAAATCAAAAAGTCCTGAAGCAGCTATCGTTTGTTTATGCTCACTGTAGTCTATGTTGACTGACATACTGATTGTACGTTGGTGGATGATGGCGGAGCATAAAGGGTTTTCACCGCTTTTAAAACTGTCTGGGTACATGCTGATATACATAAAAGGTGAAAATGATGTAGAAGGTGCAAGATCTTCGTAAACACCATAGCGAATAAAGTGTAATAGAGGGTCCATTATATTAGGAGTACACCATGAAGTTTGTTGTAGATAATCCTCTTGTATAAACTGATCTGACTGCGCAATAATAGTGTAGTTTGATTGAGACTGCATCGTTTGGTTGATGAGTGTTTCAAGATCGAAGTTGGCGTATTTTGTGTTGTCTTTTTGTGATCTTGTATCATAAAAATAGACATCACGTAAAGCATCGCAGGCGTAAGAAAGTGTAATATTTTTGCGATGCTGTTTTAAACATAAGGTGACAAATGTAACGAAGTGTAAACGTGAATTGTTTTGGAGCAGATGAAGTGCATTGAAAAAAATGGATTGATATTTTAAGAGTAATGAAATACCATTACTATGGATCCAAAAATTCTCTGACAATAGTGATCCCCAGTCGCTTGAAGGTTCATAAACACCAAAACCTGTCAATAAAGAGCATAAAAAAGGCGCTTCATCATTATGTAAGTTTTGAGCAGAGGTGTAGAGTTCTGCTGAAGCAATGAAGAAGTTTTTCTCGTTATTTAAATGTGTGATGAGTCCATTAACTACTTTTTGAGATGCCAAGAGTGGTTTTACGCTGAGATCAAACCAGGTGCGTTCATGTTTATTGATAGCGTGGGTAAATTTTGGATTGAGAAAACAGATGTATTGATTTTCATCATATAATATTTTAAGAAGTTGAAACAGTGTTCGATAATACTCTTCTTGATCTTTAAAGGTGTGGTGTGTCGGTACCGTTTCGAAATCCTCTTCAACAGTTAGTTGTGTACTAGTTGGTAGCAAGAGGTGTAAGCGATAGGGTTGGGTAATAGCTTTTAAGTAAGGGTATAAAACCTTGAGTCCATCTTCGTTTTTGAGTGTGATGACGATGGCGATTTTAAAGTTATTTTGAGTAATTTCTTGAGTCTGCATCATAACAATTAAAGCAGCTTTTTTAGTTGTTGTTGCATAAAAGGGAGGGAGGTTTCTCGCTCTATAGTATAAGTAGTTTCGGGTAGTTGCGTATTAATGATCTGTACATTTCTATGTAGTCGTGTATAGTAGCCACGCTCTAGTGCATCGAGTAAGAAGTGTAGGGTGGCATTGGATGGACTGTTTTCTCGAAAAGGTTTTGTTTGCATAGCACTACTTCTATTGATAAGAATAAGCGTGTTGTTTAATGCAGATACCTCTTCTTTAACATGAAAATAGTTGCTATGTGTCACCTTTAGAATATCTTCCTTAAGTTGTTGGAATTCTAAGACAGTTGAACATATATTATATGAAGTGTTGAGGACAACTGCCCCTACAGCGATAGCCTTAGGGTGTGCTGTTAAACTACTAATAAGAAGTGTGAGCCAGTTTTTTTCTAGTAATTGTGCAGTAGAAGGTATAAAACAGACATAATCACTAAGATTGTTTTGTAAAACACTATTTTTTATTACTTCACTGTTGGAATTGGGATTATGAATAAAGGTACAGTTTTCATGTTCTTGCATAAACTGTGTCAATACCTGTTTATAGTTTGCAGTATGATCGATATAAAAAATAAGAAGCTGATAGTTCTTATAACTTGTTAGTGAATAGAGTGTCTCGATAAGGAGGGAAGCAGTTTTGTAGTTATCATCTTTGATAATAAGTGTAATACAGACTGAGGGTGTGTCATATGTTAAGGCTTTTTGTTCATGTTGATAAAGATTGAAATAGGGATCAACCCACTGTATCCCTTCCATAAGTGTATAGTTTAAGTTGTTTTTCCAACAAACATAGTTAAAAGAGAGTGGGTCTCTGATGGAGTATGTATTAAGCTCTTTCCACCATAAGGTATTGAGCTTTTTAACATTACGATGCCTGTGCTGACGAAAAAGTTCTGCTGTTTCAACCAATTCTGTTGTAGTAGGTAAGCCCTCTTCTTTATAGTGTTTCATTTGTTTGAGTATGATCTTTTGATCATCTTTATTTTCATAGATGCAGACTTTATTCTCATCATAAACAGAATTATGATGGACATTTTTATGTAGGGTTATATGGGCGTCTGCTCTATTTTTTATGATTAGTTTGTCGATATTGCAGCCACGAAGTTTAACACTCTCATCGATCCAGAGTGAATATTTGTAGTTAATCAAGAAAAGATGTGAAAGTAGTTTAAACATCCGTGTATTTTTAGCAGGATTATCAAAGACTGCATCTACATAGATAACTTTATAGACCTCGGAACGTATACAGAGGTTGTTTGTAAAACAGACATAGTCCCAGTCACTATTAACGTAGTCTGGTGTTTTCAGGTCATCATAACTACCAAAAATCGCAGTGTAAACCACCTTGTCATTTCCCTGAGAAACTTGCATATAATTTTGGACGTTTCGAGCGATTTTAGGTAGAAGCGATTCATTTTTCCAGTTGTCTATCAGTGCTTGTATACGTGCTTCACCATGTTTAGTGTCTAGTGCTTTACGTCCGCCTACTGTCAGTACCTTTATTATTTCATGTGTATAGCTCTTAGACTTTGCATGGTATACATAGGTGTCATCTGCGATAGCTATACTAAATCCTGCATCGATAGCACGTATAGAGTAGTCATCTTCTTCTCCTCCGTAACCAGTAGGAAAAGCTTCTGTGTCCAGTATACCGATAGCTTCGATAAGGTTGCGTTTTATAACGTAGCAAAATCCATTTGCAGAAGGAACTTTTGGATATTGTTTTTTTGAGAGAACTTCAACAAGTTGTCCCATCTCTTCGACACTGTAGCCTTCAGGGATTTGGTTGACCATCCAACCTTTGTTTTTAGGATCATCGCGAAGGGGTATACTTTGCCAACTTGCCGCATTGGAGAGTGGCCCAACAATCCCTATGCTTTCATCACTTCTAAAACAGGCAATCATTTTTTCAAGCCAACCTTCTGTTACTACAGTATCACTGTTTAGTAAAACAACAAACTCTGCCTTAGTAAGTTTGAGTCCTCTGTTGACTGTTTCTGTAAAACGGAGGTTGGTATTGTTGCGCAGAAGTGTGAAATTATAGTGCTTGGATGCGTATTTAAGGTAGTTTTGTGTTAGTTCTTCGCTACAGTCGTCAATGACGATGAGTTTGAAAGGGTGTTGTCTGTTTTTATAGAGTGCTTCGATGCACGACTTAACATCTTGGAGTGCATTGTAAACAGGCATAATGATCTCAACACTATTAGGCTTAATATATTCCTTTTTAACAGGCAATTGTGCACGATTCTCTTCTTTTCCATACAAGTAGTAGTGAAGAAGTGGGTTGATCTTACTGCTTCGTACATCAGGGTTAGCATTAAGATAGTAGGTGGTATTAAAAAATGGATTAGGATTTCTACCTTCTAAAACACCAAACTCAATGTAATGTAGGAGGGGGTTAATATCGGCTTTTCTAACATCAGGATAGTAAAACAGATAGTAGTTTGCATCAAAGAGGGTACTCTTTTTTAGAGCATAATAAGTTTTTTGCTTTTTAAACCATGCATATATCAATGTTAGCTGCTTAGTAGCTTTTTAAGTTTACGAAAGGGTTTGGTTATAAGCCAACTTTTACCCATATAAACCCCCGTGAGCTCTTTTTTAAGGGCAAGATTTTTTTTGTACTCTTGGTCAAGTTGTTTTTGAAGCTTGGTTTTTTTAGTATTTATTACTTTATACTTTTTCTCAAGACTTAGATAGTCTTTTTGGGTCTTTTTTATCTTCTGTGGAAGTTTCAGAATTTCTTGATGGTAGAAAAGACTCTGATATCCAAATAACTCTTTATATAGGATTGAAAATGGCTTTTGAATCTTTGAAGTGTTAAAGTCTTTCTCATGACTCATGATTTTTTGTATGAGCTGAGGTACTTTGGTTTTAGCAGTTGATTCCTTCGTGTTATGGTGTTTGAGACCAGGTTCCAAAAAGTGATCAACAGCTCTTTTTTCTTGTTTATAACGTGATGTAAAGTTAATGTTAAGTGCATTGGACATTTGTTTGATTACATCTTCTCTCTCATGCAAAAGACGATTAAAGGAGGTGAAGATGTGAGGATATGATCGAGAGTGTTTCTCTGCGAGAAGAAGATGATATGCCCATAGAAGCATTCCTTTTTCAAGGTTCATCTTATTACGTTTATGTAGAGAAAGTGCTACTTCCACAGGATCACGATAGGGAATAATGATTTTTATCTTAATTCCTAGCTCTTTAAGAGCTTTCTCATAGAGAGGAAAGAGATAAACGAGTCGGGGATCTTTAATGGCAAAAAGATCACTATATTCAAACTCTTCTAATATCGTTTCTTTAAGCTTTTGATATAAGTTGCTTTCACAGAGCCTCTGTTCATTGTAAAAAATATCATCCCAATTACTACCAATTTCTGATAATAAAGCTATATTAAGTGAAAGAAAACGTTTGTTTTCAAAAAAACCTTTTTCGTTACAAGTTTCAACACCCATTAGTTCGTTTCCAAGGTAAATATTTAACAGTTCAAGTGTCCCTGTAAGGGCTGATGTACCGCTTCTGTGCATTCCTAAAACTAAAATACATGTCTGTTTCATATGTGTTAATACTTCCCTAAGTGAGATTTATAGCTTTAAATGCCCTTTATGTAATTCACTATTATTTTACAGTAAAATAATTTAATTGTAACTACAAAGTACTACTAAGCTATTTAATAGTGGAAATTGGCTATTATTGATGATATTATTAATCATTATTGAAGAGATAAATTGAGATATATTAAAGAGTTTTACAGATTTCTAAAACATATATTTAAGAGTAGGAATCTCTTGTCTGTGTTGATTAGAAATGATTTTAAAAAGCAGTATTTGGGCTCTTACTTTGGGCTGTTTTGGGCTTTTGCTCAGCCTCTTATGTTTATGTTGGTTATATGGTCTGTATTCGAAATAGGTTTGCGGACGGAAGCCACAGATCCGGAGATTCCATTTTTTCTCTGGTTGATTAGTGCTATGATCCCTTGGTTCTTTTTTTCTACGGGTTTTACAAATGGCACCAATTCTATAATCGGTAACGCTTTTTTAGTGAAAAAAGTTGCGTTTAGAGTAAGTATCTTGCCTATAGTGCAATTGGGAAGTGCACTTATTATCCATGTAGGACTTGTTGTATTTTTAATGATAGTTCTTCTTTTTTATGGGATGGGACCTTCTTTGTACTGGTTGGAATATGCATATTACCTTTTTACACTATTTTTTCTTCTTTTGGGCCTCTCTTGGTTAACATCAGCCTTAAGAGTGTTTGTAAAAGACATAGGAAACTTTGTTGCGGTTCTCTTACAGATAGGCTTTTGGTTTACACCTATCTTCTGGAACATAGAACGCATTCCAGAGCAGTATCAGTACATCATTAAACTTAACCCCCTTTACTACATTACTAATGGCTACAGAGAGACGTTTGTGACTCACAAATGGTTTTGGGAGTCGCCTTATGAAATGTTACAGTTTTGGTCAATAGCAATGGTGCTTTTTATATTTGGAGCAGTTGTCTTTAAACGACTTCGTGTTCATTTTGGAGATGTCATCTAATGAATGGAATTATTAAAGTACAACACCTGACTAAAACGTATAAAGTCTATAGACAGCATATTGATAGACTAAAAGAGACCTTACACCCTTTTAAAAAGAGTTACCATAAAGATTTCGATGCACTACATAATGTGAATTTCACTATTAAAAGAGGTGAAGTAGTAGGAATTATAGGAAGAAACGGTAGTGGAAAATCCACCCTTTTAAAGATGTTAACGGGTGTACTGACTCCTACAGATGGAAGTGTTTATACAAAGGGAAAAATAGCAGCTATTTTAGAACTTGGATCGGGTTTTAATCCTGAACTTACAGGTATAGAAAATATCTATCTTAACAGTTCCATTAATGGGTTGAATAAGAAAAAAACAGATGCTATAGTAGAAGAAATAATTGCATTTTCTGAACTTGAAGATTTTATACATCAACCATTGAAAACCTATAGTAGTGGTATGAAAGCAAGGCTAGGCTTTGCCTTTGCAATTAATATTAAACCTGAAATACTTATTATTGATGAGGCACTAAGTGTAGGAGATGTTGCATTTCAAAGAAAGTGTTATGCAAAAATAGAACATATGTGTGAATCAGACGATATTACAGTACTATTTGTCTCACATTCAGGCGGAGCAATCAAGCAACTTTGCTCAAGAGCTATTTTGTTAAGTGCTGGTGAAGTTATGCTTGATGGAAACCCAAATAAAGTTATTAATCTTTATGAAAAGCATGTAGGTTCGAAAAAAATCGATAAAGAAAAAATTCAGAAAGAATTTACAGAAATGCAGATTGGGAAAGAAAAACAAGAAGAAATACCCTTTGTGAAGTCATCTTTCAATCCAAATCTAAAGTCAAAATCTTGTGTTCCATATGAAGAAAATGGGGCAAAAATTTATGATATTATCTTGTTAGATGAAACTGGACAGCAAGTAAACATCATTAATAAATATGAGGCTTATACATATCAATATAAAGTTATATTTTTTGATGAGTACAAAAATATACGTTTTACAACACGTATTAAAAATACATCTGGTATCATTATTAGTGGAGTTTATAAAGCATGCCCTCTTGTTAAAAGAGGAGAAATTTATGTTGTTTCTTTCAAATTTACCAATATTTTAAATCCAGGGGAATATTTCACAAACTGTGGAGTTAATTCACGTGAATTTGGAGAGAAAATAGTATTACACAGAATTGTAGATAACTACATGTTTGTAGTGAATCAAAATAGTGATACTAGCAATGCATTAGTTGATTTTAAGTTTGAAAATGAGCTAGAGTTACAATAATCTAAAATTAGAATTTGTAGAAAAGGAATGGTAATAAAAACAATATATATACTTTGGCTGCAAGGTTTTAAAAATGCGCCAGAAATAGTACAGAGTTGTGTCTCATCTTGGATTGATAAAAATCCTACATGGAATGTCATTTTACTTGATGAATCTACTGTAGAAAAATATATTGATATCAGTGATATTGTAAAATTTAAAATGATTTCAAAAGCATCTATGTCAGATGTGATTCGTATTAGTTTACTTAAAAAATATGGAGGGTTATGGGTTGATGCAACAACTTATTGTACCAGACCATTAGATGATTGGTTGGTGGAGCGCATTACGCAAGGTTTTTTTGCATTCAACTTTGAAAAATCTTCCAATATTCCTCCTGATAGACCAATATCAAGTTGGTTTTTATATGCTGAAAAAGATAATTATATTATTGACTGTTGGTATGAAAAAACTGTTGATTATTGCAAAAATACAGAAATTATTGGTAATGAAAATCCAGAATCTACAAAAGTGAAATGGTTAAAGGGAAAGCTTGAAGAACATTACTTTTGGTTTCACTACCTCTTTGAAAATTTATACCTGTCCGATAATAGATTTAAAAATATATGGGATACTGTACCTAAGCTATCTGAAAAAGGTCCACACTACATTCAGCACTCCGGTATGTTGTCTAGAATAACAAATAATGTAAAAAAACATATAGATTTTAAAAAAACTCCTTTGTACAAACTGACATATCGGTTTGAGAAAGAAAAATATACTGCAGATTGTAGTCTACACTATTTACTCTATCCAAAATTTACGACAATGAACATTGCTGCTAGTAATTACAAAGTTAAAAACTGCATTCCAGATATTCATTTTATTCATATTGGGAAATGTGGTGGGACAGCACTATTGATTGCTTTTAAAGAACAAGAAATTAAGTTAGATGATTTTCATCTACAAAAGCCTAAGAAACCAGAGAAAGATGATAAATATATTATATGGATAAGAAATCCTCTTCATAGGTTTGTTTCTGCATTTAATTTTTCACTTGCTTTAGTCAACACACCGACAAAAGGATTAAAACCAGATAGTTTGACAATTTATAACTGTTTAGCGCCAGCAAGAATTAGATATAAAATGAAGCATGATCATACTTTTTCGAAGAAGTATGATGATTTGATCAACTTTTTTCAGACACCAAACTGTCTAGCAGAAGCATTAAGTAGTCAAGATGAAGAGATAAAGACTAAGGCACTAATATTAATGAATGATCCTCTGGAACATATAAACAAAGGTATTGGGTGGTATCTTAATAATGGTGATTTTATAAAAGAAAATAAAGAAAAAATTATATTTGTAGGTAAAACTGAATCAATGAAAGTAGACACACTAAATCTATCAAAAACTTTAGGTATCCCTGTACAAATATCAAAAAATAAAATTAGAGAAAATGCTTCTTACAGTAAATACTTATCACAACTTGCAGTAAAAAATCTTTTAAATTTTTATCACAATACGGACTATCTGGCATTGAAAGCATTACATGAAGAAAATTGGATTGATAATAACACTTATCAGTCTTATTTTAGTTATTAGATTATACAAGCTTTAGTATAGTCTAAATAAAGCATATATGAAATATTCATTCCATTAGGGATTTAAAAATGGTATTTATGGATGAAGATGAAAGTAATTTCTTGGCCTCTTTTGACAAGAGACCTATTTAGTGTAATGGTAGTTTACTCAAAACTAATGTAATTAATTACTTTTACAGTATATGGTTTTAATCAGTTTACTATCTGGACTTGTCCATATCGGTTGTTTTATTAAGATGTGGAAATGCTATGTCTGGTTGACTTTTGTTTAAAAAAGTACATATTTTTTTCCAACTATCTTGTTCTGAAAAGTTTACAACAATAAGTTTATTTTCTCTGCCTTTAAAGTATTTAATGACATCAGCATTATGTTTATTATATCGTTGTAGATAAACATCTTCATGCCCTAATGGGGAACCGAATCCATATATATATATTCGCATAGGCGTAGTTTTTTTATGAAAATAATTGACAACACTTTTTATCCATGAAGATTCATCGCGAATTGTTAAAATAAACTTTGCATTAGGATATAGTTCATCAAGATATTTATAGGCAAGAGGCCATGGATTGTCTTGAAAAGCATTATATAGAGGTAGGTATTTGTCAATTGTTTCATAGAGGGCTTGAGTGGAGTCTATTGTCTGAACATTATTGGGACCAGTTACTTTGTAATCTAGTATTTCCAATGCTTTTTTGAGAGACTTTGTACCAGTCTTATGGAACCCTATACCAAATACTTTTTCTTCTTTATTCATAATATTCCTTAAACTCTAGTCATTATTTATTAGTAGCCTGTTCTATACGTATAGTAAGACTTTATACTTAGTTATACTTATCTAGATTATAATATTTCCAAAGGTGGACAGCCTTGGGATAGTCTCTATCTTTGGCTTCACCAATAAGCTTGGCAGCTTTTTTTCTATCTTTAATAACGCCATTTCCATGATAGTAAAGTTCGCCTAGAAGTGTTAATGCATCAAGATCATGTAACTTTACAGCTTCTGTGAGCCAGTAGATAGATTTTTCATGATTTTGTTTTGTACCTTGACCTAACTCATACATAATGGCAAGGTTGTACTGGGCCTTACCAAACTCTTGATGAGATAGTTTATAAAAAAGATTAAAAGCTGTGGTGTACTCTTTCACAGTTTTAGCTTGGACAGCTTTGCGATAATTATCATCTGCATCTATTAGTGCTTGTGACGCAGCGTGTACAATAGGTGTAAATAATAGCATTAATGTTAATAATGTGGTTTTTAGCATCTTAGTTTCCTTGAGTATTTTGCTTGTGTACTAAACGTTCAAAATTATTTAAAGAGATAAGCTGTGCTATAGCACCCTTATAGGCACCTTTTTGTGTCAATGAAAGTAAAGTGGCTTCAGGAAGATTGTTAAGCTTTTCTTCGTCTATGTACATAAATCCTTTTACATCAAGATAGCTCTCTCCGAAGTACAGAGGCTCTGTAGCTGTTATTAAGACACCTGCTTCATCTAGTAGTCTTATGATCTCTGAAATCTCTTGCATACCATTTTGATACTGGTTTAGCTTTTCGATCTTACTCTTTAGAATATCTGTTGGTTCCCCTTGTTTATTAAAAAGAGGTTGTCCGATTTTTTTATCTAGAAGACCTGAATTAGTGTCATATGCTAAGGTTAGGGTACTGTTATCAGTAGCATAAATAAAAGGAAAGTTAGTAAAGAAAGCTGGCTTATAAACATTTTCTTCGTAAGAATTTGAACTGCTAATATAAAGGTTTGTACCTGATTTTAAAGATAAAAAGGCAAGAGCATTGTAGTTTCCATCTTTTGTCTTTGTGAACATTATAGGGTATGTGGTGCTAGCTATAAAAAGTTCATAGTATGCTAACGGAACCTGACTGTTGGTTGAGGCAAATGTATAATCTGTTATTGTTGACAGACAAAGTGCCTTATCATTGTCTTCTAGTATCTTAATTTGTTGGTACATTTTTGTGTATTCCTTGTTTTAAAAATAAGATGTAGTCATCTGCAAGTTGATAGCCCTGTAGCTGTCTTAGGCGTTTTCCATTTTTACTTATAATATAGCTTGTAGGAAAAATTTTTGTGTTTAAGTTTTTAGGGAGTGATTTGTCACCATACATAGTATATAAAATTATAAGGTGCTTATTAGTATAAGCTTCTATAGTGTCTGAGGTTACAGTAAAATGAATTAAGCGACCACACCATTTACATCCCGGTAAACCAACAATTAATAAGATATCTTTATGCTCTTTTTCAGCTAGGGTCAGTGCCTGTTCGTAGTTCTTAGCCCAGTTTTCTTTTGAAAAAGTTTGGGCAGATAGTGTATAAAAAGCAATAAGAAGGGAAAAAAATAGTTTCATAAATAAATCTTTTAGAATGTTTACAAATAAAAATTTTAAAAAATTTAAGGATGTTTGCACCCTAAGGTGCAAACAAGTTAAACTAAGAAGTGATTCTTAGTAGCTCATTGAGCTTGTGTTATATACTGGAAGGTCTTTAAAGACTTTCGTAGATGTAGTTGAGTTTCTAAATGATGCCGCTGTATAGATATTTGTTGGAGTTGTTGCAATATCTATCTCAAGACCAAATTTAGTTGTACTCGTTGGAAGTGGTGCTGGTGTAGCACAATTCGCTAGAAGGTCTGTTGCAGAGTATACTGTAACAGAATTTGCTGGAATAGCTGGAACTACTGCTGCACTATCAACACTATTGATTGTACATTCCTTACCACCACTTACAAGAGTAAAGAATACTTCAGCAACTTTGTCTCCTGTATTTGTAACAATAATATTAGTACTAAGATTCTTAGCAGTGTTAGTAGTTACATTTGGAATTTGTGCAGCGTAACCAAATGGCTTCCACTCACCAAGTTTACCTTTAGAGTCACTACCTAGAGCACCTGTTGTTTTACCATTAGGATGACGAAGAGTAAACTCCCAATCGAATTTAGTATCAGGAATCTTACCTGTAAGGTTAACATCATAAACGACTGTTAAATCTTGGTTTGCTGCAGTTTTTGTACCTGCAAGACTTGCTGACTCTATTACAGTACTTTGGTATGAATCGCTAGCACCTGTAACATTGAAATCTTTAGCAGTAAATACAGGTAATAAAGTAGAGTTAGCTGCATCTACATTATTAACAACAGTAAGGTTCGTGTCTGCATGAATCATCATGTCAGACATATTGTTGTCAACGAATGGGTATGTAACATCAGTACGAATGATCTGGAATGTTGCACTATCAGACTTATTGTCATCAGCGCCACAACCACCAGAAGTAGTGTCAAATGCAGTTCTGATTGCACCATTAGAACTACAAAGTGCTATACGACGATCGAAAACTTTATCAACAACGATTTTATATTCGTTAACAACTGTGTATAGTGGAGATTTACAGTCACCAGAAAGGTGTGCACCAGTATCACCAGTATATACGTTTGCACATACTGAAGTATTAGCTGCGTCCGCTGCAGTTTTGATCAAAACATTTACATTTTGAGCAAAGTTAGCTGAGTTACTTGCATTACCATCTCCAGAAATACTTAAAATTGCGTATCTTGACTCAGATTTAACTGCACCACCACCAGATGAAAGTACTGCAAATGATATAACACCATTAGCAATCGTACCAGTTTCAGTAATTTGTCTTGATGTGTTGTACTCTAAAGAACCATTGTTGTCTATTACTTCATAGATTGCGTGGCCCGATAAATCACCACTTACAGAAGATGGTGTAATAGCAAATTCAAAAACTGGATTGTTACGGATACTTGGCTGAGTAAAGTGTGGTAAGAATGAGAAGTTTGCTACTGAAGCATTAACTTCAGATACTGCAAGTAACTCTGCTGAAATTGTACCATTTCCAGTCTGACCAACAGTTACTGTACCGTCACAAAGACCACTTTCTACACCGTTAGTAAGAATACATGGATTGTTTGCTGCCATAGCTGAAGTAGAAAGCATTGCTGCAGCTACTAGAGAAAAACCTAATTTTTTGTTTATAGTCATAAAGACTCCTTATATTTGAATAGTATTCGCGCGAAATGGCATTCCTGCCGATTTCTTAACTGCTATTATAACAGATAAAACCCTTTAAGTAGCTAAAGGGTTTGTATGTAGCGCTTTTCTCCCCATACTAAGGGGGTATTTACACTTTTATAGGTAGTGTAAGTGGTGTAAAACAGCTTCAAACTTATGTGTTTCATCTGCAATATGCTCTGGAGACTTTATTATTGTAGGACGAAT
>Ga0256824_10000523_pt1 | contig 14842 bp, 17 predicted proteins | sample CV67metaG_FD_191570 | JGI IMG/M metagenome (GOLD analysis project Ga0256824, IMG submission 191570) | Hydrothermal vent microbial communities from East Pacific Rise, Pacific Ocean - CV67 | ecosystem: Environmental > Aquatic > Marine > Hydrothermal vents | place: Pacific Ocean: East Pacific Rise...
GCAATCGAAGGAATCCGTGTAACATTTATGAAAGATGTTACACCATTACCACACAATGGTTGTCGCGCACCTAAGCGTCGTAGAGTTTAAGGAGATTACTGATGGCAAGATATAGAGGTCCAGTAGAGAAGATCGAAAGAAGATTCGGTGTAAGTCTTAACCTTAAAGGTGAGCGTCGTTTAGCGGGTAAATCTGCATTAGAAAAAAGACCTTACGGTCCTGGTCAACATGGTCAAAGACGTAAGAAAGTTTCTGAGTATGGTTTACAACTTAATGAAAAGCAAAAAGCGAAATTCATGTATGGTGTTTCTGAGAAACAATTCCGTGCTTTATTCGTTGAAGCTAAAAGAAGAAGTGGAAATACAGGTACAAACCTTATTACACTAATCGAAAGCAGACTTGATAATGTTGTTTATAGAATGGGATTCGCATCTACTCGTAGATTCGCTCGTCAACTTACAACACACGGTCACATCTTAGTTGATGGTAAAAAACTTGATATTCCTTCTTACCGTGTTAAACCGGGACAGAAGATAGAAGTTAAAGAAGCAAGTAAGACAAATGCACAGATCGTTCGTGCAATTGAATTAACTAACCAAACTGGTCTTGCTCCATGGGTTGACATCGATGCTGAAAAAGTATTTGGTATCTATACTCGTTTACCTGAGCGTGATGAAGTTGTTATTCCAGTTGAAGAACGTTTAATCGTTGAGCTTTACTCTAAATAGTAATTAATAAAAAGGGCGTAAATATATGAAGAAGATAAAAACTACTCCACTTGCTCCACAAGAGTTTGAGGTAGAACAGATTAGTGAAAATGAAGCTAATATTATGGCTTACCCGTTTGAAACTGGGTATGCTGTTTCTTTAGCTCATCCACTTCGCCGCTTTTTATTAAGTAGCTCAGTTGGATATGCTCCAATCGCTATAAAAATCGAGGGTGCTAAGCACGAGTTTGACTCTGTGCGCGGTATGCTTGAAGATATTTCAGATTTTATTTTAAATCTTAAAGAGATTCGTTTTAAATTAACTGATGAAGCAACTGAAACTGAAATCAACTACAGCTTTGCAGGTCCTTGTACTATTACAGGAAAAGACCTTATTACTGATGAAGTTGAAATCGTTACTCCAGAAGCTCCACTTGCTACTTTAAACGAAGATTCTACTCTTAACTTCAGTATCAAAATTGCTCAAGGAATTGGGTATGTTGCTAGTGAAGATACTTACGAAGAATTAGAAGATGGTTACATTGCATTAGATGCTTATTTCACTCCTGTTAGAAGTGCAACTTATAAGATTGAAAATGTACTTGTAGAAGACAATCCTAACTTTGAAAGAGTAGTACTGAACATCAAAACTGATGGTCAGATTTCTCCGGTAGATGCTTTTAGAAACTCTTTAGAAGTTATGTACGCACAACTTGCTGTATTTAACTCTGAGATTAGTATCAAAGCGCCAACAACGATAGAGAGAGTTGAAGAGTCACCAGATCTTAAAAAACTAACTACTAGTATAGATAGTTTAGGTTTAAGTGCTCGTAGTTTCAACTGTCTTGACCGTTCAAACATTAAACTTATTGGTGAAATTACACTTATGAGTATTAATGACTTGAAAAATGTTAAAAATCTTGGAAAAAAATCTTACGATGAAATCGTAGAGAAAGTTCAAGAGTTCGGTTTTGCCGTAGGTGCAGACCTAGCTGATGATGTAGTTACTGCATTAAAAAAGAAAATAGAAGCTTTACAAGCTTAATAGAGGATTAGATATGAGACACCGTCATGGATATCGTAAACTAGGTCGTACAAGTTCACATAGAGCTGCGTTACTTAAGAACCTTAGTATTTCGTTAATAGAACATGGAAAAATCGAAACTACTGTTATGAAAGCAAAAGAGTTACGTTCATATGTTGAAAAACTTATTACAGTTGCAACTAAAAACGACTCAATCGCTCACAGAATAGTATTTGCTGCGCTTCAAAGTAAAGAAGCTACAAAAACTTTAGTAAATGAAATTGCTCCTAAATACGTTGATCGTAATGGTGGATACACTAGAATTACTAGAACAAGAATCCGTCGTGGTGATGCTACGACTATGGCATTCATCGAACTAGTTTAATTACGATTCGATAACTCTAAACGCAGGCTTTTGTCTGCGTTTAACCCCTTTTATAATAACTTCCACATTCTAAAATACTTAAACAAAAAGTGAGACAAATATTATGAGTAATTTCGCATTTGGAACATACCGTATAACAGATGAAAATCCCCAACATGTTCAAGCCCTTCGTGAAGCGATAGAATCAGGCATAAAGCTTATAGACACATCAACAAACTACATGGATGGTGCAGCAGAGAGAGCTATAGCACTTGCTCTAAGAAGCTTTGATGATGAAAGACGCTCTGAGGTTGAAGTAGTAAGTAAGTTTGGTTACATTCAAGGCTCAAACCTTTTAGCACATAAAGAAGAACCTTTTGAGGATGTTGTAGAGTTCAGTGAGACTTGTTATCACTCAATTAGTAAGTCATTTATGCTTCACCAACTCAAAGAGTCTATGCTGCGTTTAGAAGTTACTAAGATTGACTGTTACCTTTTACATAATCCCGAGTATTTTATATATACTGCCTTAAACAAGGGTACAGACTTAGATGAGATTCTTGACACTATGTTTGATAGAATCTATGATGTCTTTGTAGCCTTAGAAGAAGAGGTGAAAGCTGGTAGAATTGGTTCATACGGAATAAGCTCAAATAGTTTTTCTAAAGAGCACAATGCAAAAGATTTTCTCCCTTATGAAGATTTAATTACCCTAGCAGACAGAGCTAGTGAGTATGTAGGTAATGACACACATAGTTTTACAACTATACAACTTCCTATAAATATCTTAGAGACAGAGGGACTTAAATGTGCAACATGGGCAAAAAACAATGGACTAAGAGTTCTTGTAAATAGACCTTTAAACGCACAGCTAGATGAGACTATGTACCGTTTAGCTGATTATGATGAGAGTAGTGAGTACTACCACCATCTTAATGAACTTTTAGATGTATGTGATAATGATGAACTCAGAGCACTTTACAATCTTATAGAACAACTCGATGAAAATAAACATAAATTTGGCTGGATAGGTGACTATGATGGATTTTTATATTCTCAAATCATTCCACATATTAAAACTACAATGGAAGAGATAGACGAACAAAATTTAGATACTATGCTTAAGTATATAGATATGTTTCTTGTTGAATATAGAAAAATGGTCTGTTATGAGTGTGCTAGAATCACCAGAGAAACACTCAAAGAGACTTTTAGTGAGTGTCAAAGCACTCTCCAAGAGTGTGCGATTAACTTCTTAATGCACAGAGAAGATATTGACTATATTTTAGTAGGTATGAGAAAACCCGCTTATGTACAAGATATAATGGCTTTAAAAAGATAAGTAACTTAAATCTTTAGGACTTGTTAAGGGATTTTGTCCTATTTTATGATACTAAAAAAATATTTAAAATTATGAAGGAAAAAAATGATTCCATTTTCTGATGAAGAGTTAGTAGACCCCGTAAAGGTTGTTATAGATAAGGTTCGTCCATCTTTAGCACTTGACGGTGGAGATATTGACTTTATAACTGTGAAAAACTCAAAAGTATATGTACAACTAAAAGGTGCATGTATTGGCTGTGCAAGTAGTGGTAGTACACTAAAGTACGGAGTTGAGCGTCAACTTAGAATGGATATACATCCAGAACTCTGTGTAGTAAATGTGCCAGCTGGCATGGAAAATGATATAGACAACTTATAAAAATAATGAGTACGATGAGAACAATAAGTAAATATAAAACATTATCACAAGCTAAAGAAAGTTTTTCAAAAGCAGAGTATAAAAATGCTTTAGAAAAGTTTGCTATCGTTTTACAAAGTTATCCTAACTCGAAAGAGGCTTTTAATGGTGTGATTCTTTCTGAAATGGCTATGAGTGGAGAGGGTGGAGCTGAGGCTTTATTTGACTACTATGAGATACTTAAAGAAGAGGACAGAGAACAAGCTGATAAGATTATGAGCGATATTTTAAAAGATATGGATGGTTCTCTTGAAAAACTAAGTCAAGTTTTTTCTCAACCACTTCGAGATAGACTTGAACTAGAAGATGGAATTTTATATGCCGATTTTAAAGCACTTTTAGACGAGGGTGCTGACTTTAAAGAAACTTTTGAGAACATTATGTTCTCTACACGTGTGATTATCACTAAAAAAGATGACTTTATAGACTTTTTGGATAGACTTATAGAACATGATTTCGCAGAGATGGCACTGACATACTTAGAAAATGCTCTAAGTGTTTACCCAAGTGACAAACTTCTGAGAAAACTTCTAAAAAAACTTGCAAAAGGTAAGATAGTTGAAAATTGAGTTACCAAACCAAGCCTATAAATATGTAACAGAAAACTCTAGTGAATGTGACACAGAGACAGCCTTTGTTCTAACAACCCAAAATGAAAAATATTTACAAAACGCACACGATAATGCAGCTCACTCTATCATCAAGATAGCAGATATTGCAGAACTCTTTGGTGTAAATGAGATTAAAATAGTTGGAATTACCGGTACTAATGGTAAAACGACAACAGCGAGTGCTATCTACTCTTTTTTACTCGACCTTGGCTACAAAGTAGCTATGCAAGGAACTCGTGGTCTCTTTATGAATGATGAAGTGACTGAGGGCAAAACACTAACAACACCTTCTGTTTTAAATACTTACAAGCATATCTACCAAGCAGTAGAAGCTGGTTGTGAGTTTTTTATCATGGAAGTTAGTTCTCATGCTATTGTTCAAAAGAGAGTCGAAGGTCTTAACTTTGAACTTAAAATCCTTACAAACATCACACAAGATCATTTAGACTATCATAAGACTATTGAAGATTATATCTATGTTAAAAATTCATTTTTCGCTGATGAAGGGAAAAAGCTTATCAACAAAGATGAGCCAAGAGCAAAGTTTAATTTTAAAAATGCTTATACTTACGGTATAGAGAACCCTTCAACATATAGACTGATGGCATACTCACTCAATGATGGTAGCAGTGGAATTATTCAACATTTTCAAGAAATAGTTCCTTTTACAGCATCCACTCATGGCTTTTTTAATCTATACAATCTTATGGGTGCTATCTCAGCTGTGCATCTCATCACAGGTAAAAAACTTGAAGAGATTGCAGATGTTGTAGATAACTTTGCTGGTGTAAGTGGACGAATGGAACAGGTCTGCGTTTTACCAAATGTTATCGTTGATTTTGCACATACACCTGATGGAATGCAACAAGTTTTAAATGCCTTAAAAGAGAAAGAACTTATAGTGGTATTTGGAGCAGGTGGAGATAGAGATGTAAGCAAGCGACCTTTAATGGGACGCGTTGCAGCTTCTTTAGCAAAAAAAGTTTTTATAACAAGTGACAATCCTCGTCATGAGGACCCAGAGCAAATACTCAAAGATATCCTTGATGGTATTGATGACAAGAGCAATGTAGTAGTCGAGCTTAATCGTAAAAAAGCGATAGAGATGGCACTTGATGCACAAGAAGAAGATGAAGTTGTTGTTATCTTAGGTAAAGGTGATGAATCACACCAAATTATATATGATGAAAAACTCCCCTTTGATGATAGAGAAGTTGTAAGAGAACTCTTAAATATTTAAACAATGAAAGTATTTCTTTTAACTCTCCTTTTACTTAGCACTGCGTTTGGTATTGAGAGTTTTCATTATGTAAATAAAAACTATTATATAAGCTCACATGAGACACTTCTCAAAAATTACAAGAGTACAATATCTCCCTACTTTTATAAACACAAACTTCATTATTTTACTGCAAAAGATGGTATAAAAATAGCTTATAAAATCTTCCTCGTGAAGAACGCTAAGGCTAGTATAGTTATATCGAGTGGAAGAACGGAGGGAATGTTTAAGTACCAAGAACTCATTTATGACTTAAATCAAAATAGCTATGATGTTTATATCCATGACCACCGAGGGCAGGGCTATTCTCAGAGACTACTAAAAGATACTCAGATAGGTCATGTTCATAAGTTTGAAGATTATGTAGAAGATTTGAAGCAGTTTTTTAATGAAAAAGTATCAAAGAAAAAGAAACTCATACTTATTGGTCACTCTATGGGTGGGGCAATAGCTTCTTTGTATGTACAAAAGTATACATATGATTTTGATGGACTTGTATTATCTTCGCCCATGCACCAAGCAGACTTGGTTTCATCAAAGTTAAGTAATATTGTATGTTCACTTATAGAAAAAAGAAAAAGAAATATCGATAGATATATCATCGGTGAGACATCTTATGATGATGCAACTGTAAGCTTTAAAGAAAATATTTTGACTCATTCAAAAGTTCGTTTCGATATAGTAGAAGCAGCGATACAAAAAGAGCCTGAGGTAAAACTAGGTGGTCCAAGTGTTAGATGGGTAGGTGAAGCATGTAGAGGAAGTAAAAAGAGTGTTGATAATGCATTTAAAGTAAAAATACCGACACTACTTCTTCAAGCTGAGGAAGATCAAGTAGTCAACAAGTTACCTCAAGATGATTTTTGTTCAATGACTTTCGCGAAGTGTAGTGAGTACCAAATAGACGGGGCATATCATGAGCTTTTTATAGAAAAAGATGATATTAGAAAGAAGGTATTGACAGCAGTTTTAGATTTTATTTCTAAAATCTAAAATCTATAGTTTAGACCAAGGTAAGCGATATTTACTTGAGATCTTTCATAGTTACCATCGTTAACACTTACACTTGAGTCACTTGCATAAGAGATATTTCTATACTCATACCCAACTTCAACATCCCAATCCTCTGAAAGAGGAAGAAACATTCCCATTCCGAAATTATATGAACCATATGAGAGTGTTTTAACACTTGGGTTTGTAGAACTATCTCTTTTTCCTGCTCCAAAGCCAGCTTTTACATAGGGTAGTACATAAATATCCCAGTCAAAAGATTTTAGAAGAGAGATGTTAAAGCCATACTTTGATTTAAAATCTAGTGCAGCACTTCCCATGTCAATATACTCAAGAGAAAACTCAATAGCATAAGCCTTTCTATCTCCATATCCTATCTTGAGAGTTGCCGAATTATCAGATGTTGTATGACCTGTTGAGTTTAAAGTCTCAGAGTAGTTAGCATAGCCAGAACCTACATAAACAGTAGCCTCTGCAAATAGTGAACTAACAAGAAGAGTAAAGAGGATAATTTTTTTCAAATAAGAGTCCTTAATTTTTCTAAAATTATATCTTAAATATCTGAACTTATTTAGCTCTATTATAATAATAGTGTATATTTTTGCTATAATTGCGAAAAAATTAAGGACTATTATATGGGAATCCCTCAACCGGCATTTTATATCTTCAAATGTGAGCAGTCAGCTCCTCCAGGTATGCCAAAACCATCTTGTGTAACACCAGAATCTCAAGACCTATTTCAACACCTAGCAACTACTCTTATGAAAGAGGGAATTATGGGTACTGTTCAACCAATTCGTACTTCATGTATGAATAGATGTTCAGCAGGACCAGTTATGTTAGTAGAGCCAGGTCATACTATGTATGCAGGTCTTACTAAAGAGAAGATTGACCGTATTGTTGCAGAACATATCGTTGGTGGTAATGTAGTAGCTGAGTATGTGATTGATGAAGAGATGTGGGATACTGCAATTTCTCCAGCTGATATGAAAAAGCAGATGGGTAGATAGGAAGTTTCAATGCAAATAGAGATGCTATACAGTAAACTTCATCGTGCTACAGTAACGGATGCTAATCTGAACTATATTGGTTCTATTACTATCGATGAAGAACTTATGCAAGCGGCTAAGATGAGAGTAGGGCAAAAAGTAGAGATACTTAACATAAACAATGGTGAGCGTTTTAGTACTTATGTAATCCTCGGTGAAAGAGGAAAACGCGATATCTGTTTAAATGGTGCTGCCGCTCGTAAGGTACAACCTGGCGATAAAATCATAATAGTTGCTTACGCTTCATATAATGAAGTAGAGCTTGAGACTTACGAACCAAAGGTTGTTATCTTAGATGAAGAGAACAACATCACTGAAATAGAAGCGTGTATCTAGATGTTTAACATGGGCGATATGAGTAAAATGCTTGAGGGTATGCAAGAAAACGCAGCTAAACTTCAAGAAGAACTTGAGTCCAAAACATTTAGTGTCAAAACTGGTGGTGGTTTAGTAGAACTGAGTGTAAATGGAAAAGGAGAAGTTATCGACTTGTTAATAGATGAGACAACTTTAACTGACAAAGATATGCTTCAAGTTTTACTAATCGGTGCTATAAATGATGCAAACAAAATGGTACAACAAAACCAACAACAGAGTGCTATGGGCATGCTTGGTGGTATGAGGTGATTCGCCTCTTTTTTGTACTTAACCTTTTACTTTTAAACCTTTATGCCTGCAAAGGTGGCTACACTTCATGTATCAAAAAAATAAATGATGCAACAACAATCCAGAAAAATTCTCTCTCGATTCCTATTAGAAAAGATGTACGTTTAGTCTACTCAAAATGTAAACCTAATGCAAAAATTTTAAAACATGACCCTTTTCTTTCACTCTATCTTATAGAAGATAAAAGTGGTTTCCCTTATAACTTTGAAATAAATATGCGCCAACAACTTGGAGTTGCAGTAGTGAGTAAAACGCAGGCTAAAGAGGGAAAAATAACAAGAAAACAAGTTGGTTTAAACTCTCTGGCTGCGTTTAGTGAGACAGTGAGCGTTCCAGCACTTCTTACAAGCTCTTGTTGTTCCCTAGAAGGTATAGTCACACCAGATGGTATCATCCAAAGAGATTATATAAAACGTTTTATCTCCTCTTCAAGTGCTGACTACTCAGATATAGGCATAAGAGTTCATGATGAAAAGGGCTATGTGATAGTCATAGCATCAAATCCATATATTCAAGACAATCCTCTCAAAAAAGGGGACTGTGTGATAGGTTTTGATGGTTTGAAGATAAAAGACTCTTCTACTTTTATGAAGAGGGTTCTTTTCTCAAAAATAGGTTCAACTCACACTATCAAAATCAAACGTAACAAAAAAATACTTAAGTTTACAGTTACAAGTAAAAAGAGAGATGGTGGTGGAGAGATTAGTGATACTTTCTTAGAGTTTAGTGGTATCTTCTTTAACAAAAAACTTGAGGTTGTTAAGCTCTCGCCTGCGTTTAAAGAGTATGGTTTAGTGCTTGGTGATAGACTTATACAAGTTCATGGTGTTAAGATAAAAACGCAAGAAGAACTTAGAAAATATATAGAAGATTACAAAGATTTTTCAACACTACTTTTTGAACGTAAAAACTTTGAATTTTTTGTAAATATTAAGTAGAAAAAGTATAAAATTCCATATGCAAAACTTTGAGCAATTTTTAAGAGATAATTTACCAAAATCAAAAAGTATTCATCCTACCTATGAGGATGCACTACATAATATGCTCATCGCAGGTGGAAAACGTTTCCGTCCAGCACTTCTTCTTGGAGTAGTAAAGGCTTATAACCCTTTACTACTTGAGGGAGCTAGACATGCTGCGTTTAGTATAGAACTTCTTCATACTTACTCACTTATTCACGATGATTTACCAGCTATGGATGACTCTCCACTTCGACGTGGAAAGCCTACTCTACATGTAAGTTTTGACGAGGTCACGGCAATACTTGTTGGAGATGCTCTTAACACTTACTCTTTTGAAGTACTTGCAAACGCACCTTTCTCAGATGCTACGAGAGTCAAACTCATTCGTGAGTTGGCATCTAATGGTGGGCTTAATGGTATGGTCTTAGGTCAAGCTATAGACTGTTACTTTGAAAACAAACCTCTTAAGGTTGAAGATATTAAGTTTCTTCACACGAACAAAACAGCAAAGCTTATAGCAGCGTCTTTGAAAATGGGTGCACTTATCGTTGGTAAAGAAAAGTTAGCAGATAGACTGTACGACTTTGGTATCAAGCTTGGACTTCTGTTTCAAATCCAAGATGATATTCTTGACGTCACGATGAGTAGTGAAGAAGCAGGAAAGCTTACAAACAATGATGAAGATAAAAATAGTTTTGTAACTATTTTAGGACTTGATGAATCGATGAAACAGGCAAATGAATTTGCAGATGAATTAACAAACGAAATACTTAGTTTCGATGAGAACTTACAAAGTGAGTTGTCTTCGTTACTAATAAAATACATAAACAGACATAAATAAGGATATTTACTATGAATCAAACACGTCAAAGAATGGCAGATAGCATAAGATTTTTAGCAGCAGATATGGTTCAAGCTGCAAACAGTGGTCACCCAGGTGCACCTATGGGTCTTGCAGATATCGCAGTAATTTTAAGTGAACACTTAAATCACAATCCTAAAAATCCTGATTGGTTAAATCGTGATAGATTAGTATTTTCAGGTGGTCACGCAACTGGTCTTATCTACTCTTTGTACTACCTATGGGGATATGGACTTGAAATAGAGGATCTTAAAAACTTCCGTCAACTTGATTCTAAGACTCCGGGTCATCCAGAGTATGGACATACAGCAGGTATTGAGATTACTACTGGTCCTTTAGGTCAGGGTGTTGCAAACGCAGTTGGTTTTGCAATGGCATCTAAGTTTGTTGGTGAGCAGGTTAACTCTGACACAGCAGACTTAATTGACCATCATGTTTACTGTTTATGTGGTGATGGTGATTTAGAAGAGGGTCTTTCTTATGAAGCTGCTTCTATCGCTGGTCACAATAAACTTGATAACCTAATCCTTATTTATGATTCAAACCGTATTACTATTGAGGGTTCAACTGACTTAAGTATTAGCGAAAATATTCGTATGCGTTTTGAGTCTCAAGCTTGGGATGTTTTAGAAGTAGATGGTCATGATTTTGATGAAATCAATGACGCTATCGTTCATGCAAAAGACAACACAAAACCAACACTTATCATAGCAAATACTATCATTGCAAAAGGTGCTGGAGAGTTAGAAGGTTCACATCATGCACATGGTGCTCCTCTTGGTGATGATGTTATCGCAAAAGCAAAAACTGATGCTGGATTTGATCCTGCTAAAAAGTTCTTTGTTCCTGAAGATATCTTAGCTAGATTTAGATGTGCTATTGAGCATGGTGATTTACTAGAGCGTGAGTGGATTCATAGACAAAAGACTCTTCCACTAATGGAGCAAAATGAGACTCTCTCTGCACTTCAAAATCCTGATTTTTCTCGTATAGCTTACCCTACATTTGACAAGGCAGAAGCTACTCGTGGGACAAATGGTAAGATTATGAATGCAATCGCAAGAGGTCTTCCAAACTTCTTAGGTGGCTCAGCAGATCTTTCACCATCAAACAAAACAAACCTAAATGACTTGGGTGTATTTCCAAAGGGTAGAAATATCTACTTTGGTATTCGTGAGCATGCAATGGCATCTATCGTAAATGCGATGGCTCTTTATGGTCCACTTTTACCTTTCTCTGCTACATTCTTTGTCTTCTCTGATTACCTTAAGCCAGCCGCTCGTATAGCTGCTCTTACAGGGATTCAGAACTTCTATATCTGGACTCACGATAGTATTGGTGTAGGTGAAGATGGTCCAACTCACCAGCCTATTGAGCATCTTTCTCAGTTCCGTGCATTACCTAACTTTTATGTATGGCGTCCAGCTGATGGTGCGGAAAATGTAGAGGCTTGGAAAACAGCACTAGCGATGAAAAAATCTCCATCTGCGTTTGTATGTTCTCGTCAAAACCTTTCAGTGCTTCCTAAAGCTGTGAAGGGTGAGGCATCTCGTGGTGGTTATATGGTTGCAGAATCTGATCATGCAGTGATGACTATAATGGCATCTGGTAGCGAGGTAGAACTTGCTCTTAAAGTAAGAGATACACTTGGTGAGATGAGTGTTCCGGTAAATGTTGTTTCTGTTCCATGTTATGACCTCTTTATAGAACAAGATGCTGCATATATGGCATCTATCATTCTTGAGGGTACAAAAACTGTAGCTATTGAAGCTGCTCGTGGTTTAGAGTGGTACAGACTTGCTGATACTGTAATCGCGATGGATACATTTGGTGCATCTGCTCCAGCTGGTCAACTTTTTGAAAAGTTTGGTTTCACAGTTGAGAGTATCTTAGAAAAAATAAAATAAACAAAAGAGTTAAATTTTATTTTTGAGGTTTTTTTAGACTCTTTTTAGATGAATTATTATCTAAAAGAGCTGAGAAACCCATTCTCTTCTTCTTAAAACTATCTTTTGTACTTCCATACTGATTGTAAGATTTACCACCGTGCATATCTATCTTTGCCTTTTCATACTCTCCAAAAAGTAAAACACAAAACACCATTATAAATACAATAATTTTCATCTATTTTCTCCATAAGCTACTCGTGTCTGAATTCGACTATCTACATAACCACGACCGACAGTAAAGTGGTAGAGAGTTTGAAAAGAGTTATCTTTGAGACCTAAAAGGCTATGAACTGTATCATCTAAGAAACAGCCTATACCCGTTCCACTAAGTCCCATAGAGGTCGCATCAAGGTAGAGTTGTTGCCCGATAGCTCCACATTCCCAATATAACTCTTTGTATCTATGTGGACCATGTTCTATGAGTTGTTCTGAGAACTTACATAACATTCCAAGAGAAAAAGCACCATCACTTGCGATGTCTTGAGAACAACTAATAGCCTTAGAAGCCATCTTTAAGTCTCTCTCTTCTAAAAGATAAAGACCCTTAAAAGACATCTCTTGCCAGTAAAACGCAGCATGAGTTTGTGCTACTAATGCCTCTTTATCTCTCTCGTTTCGTATAAGTATATAGAGTCCAGAAGCATACTCTTTTACACGGTGTACAAAAAGAACTAAGTGTGCTGCGTTTTCCTTTGCATCAAGCGAAGAGTAAACACCACTTAGTAGAGTATGAAACTGCTCCTTAGTTATGAGTGAACTTTGGGTATCCATAACATGAATACTCCTGCGTTTTAGGACTATTTCTTTAGACTCTTGTGTTGGTTCTGCTAGAGACGGCTGCGTTTTAACATCATTTTGTGGGATGGGTAAGCTAGCAGTTGCACTCTCTATCTCGGGAATAATCTCCCATGTTTGCATACTAGGAGAGAGTCTATTTGCGATACCCTCATAGACTAAAGGTACACTTTGTAGTAATGAGTCTAAGTTCAACTCCTTGGAGACTAGCTCAGGTGAGACTACAAAAAGCATATCACCTCTCTCTCTTTCAAAAAATCTTTTCTCTTGAGAGAGACCTAAGAGAGTCTCTATATCTTGTTCGCTCTGAGCTTCAAGATGAGTGAGCTTCCAACCTAGCATTTTGGCAGAGACTCTGATGGACTGAACAGCATGACCGGCATCAAGATTTACATATCTAAAGGCACGTTCCCCATACTTCCAGACCTCTCTCCACGAGATACTTGAGAGCCCAAGAAGAAAACTACCCTTAGGTAAGGTAGACCAAAAATCCGTCTCAAAAGAGCTTAGAATCTCTAGTCCATGATTTTTAGATGTGTAGTGAAGAGTGGTTGTTTTACTGTTTTGTTCTTCTAAGACTGGAGGAAGAACTAGATAAGTTTCTGTAGGGTGTAAGTTCCCACTAGAAGCATTACAACGAACGGCCCAAGAGCTATCCCCCGATACTTTCCAAGCTGCAATACCCATAGAAAACTGTAAAAGTTGGGAAAGCGACTCTCTAAGAAGTGGAGCAGATGGTAACTCACTATCAAGAAGATGGTAAGGAGGGGTTTGGTTAAGAAGGGCTAAAGGTAAAAGAAAATTATCACTTCCTTTATACTCTCTAAAGGGGTCTGGTTGTGTTGACCAGTCCATATATCCAAGTGAACGAGCATATCTTTGTTGTGAGTGCTTAGTCTCTTCGTGGTAACGAAAAACTGTCTGTAGGTTTTTATTCATATTTGCAGTTTAGTGATTTTTTCTTAAGTAAAACACTCAAAATAAATCCTAGAAAATAAATCTAGTGTTCTTTAATATCTCTTTAGATAAAACCTAAGTATGAAATCTTCAAAACAAATACCCAAGACTATAAAAACAATTGATGAGCTTGCCCTCTTAGCAGACTACTCTCTTTTAGAGAACTTAGAGTGTGACCCTGATGCTACAGTAGATGGTATAGACTATGCACCACGTCAAGTTTTTAGTGGGCATTATGTCCCAGTAAAACCTACACCCATCCAAACACCAACTTACATAGCACACTCAAAAAGCTTTTTTAAAGAACTAGGCTTTGCAGATAGTTTGGCTACATCAGAGGAGTTTATAAGACTCTTTAGTGGTGACACTTCACAGTTACCAAAGCCCTTACGTAAAATTGGTTGGGCAACTGGATATGCACTCTCAATCTATGGTAGAGAGTATTATGAGCAGTGTCCCTTTAAAACAGGCAATGGATATGGTGATGGACGTGCAGTTTCCATCCTCGAAGCTGTCATTCAAGGCAAACGTTGGGAGATGCAACTCAAAGGTGGAGGGCGAACACCATACTGTCGTGGAGCTGATGGTAGAGCAGTGCTGCGTTCTAGTATTCGAGAGTTTTTAGCACAAGAACATATGCATGCTTTATGTATTCCTTCATCTCGCTCTTTGAGTCTCTACACATCACAAACAGAGACTGTGAGACGACCATGGTTTTTAGATGGTTCTTACTCTAAAGATCCTGAAGTTATGATAGAAGAGGCTGTTGCGATTACAACACGAGTTGCACCATCATTTATACGAGTTGGTCAAATCGAGCTTTTTGGTCGCCGTGAGTCAAAAAAAGAGCATAGAAAAACAATCC
>Ga0256824_10000524_pt1 | contig 14827 bp, 14 predicted proteins | sample CV67metaG_FD_191570 | JGI IMG/M metagenome (GOLD analysis project Ga0256824, IMG submission 191570) | Hydrothermal vent microbial communities from East Pacific Rise, Pacific Ocean - CV67 | ecosystem: Environmental > Aquatic > Marine > Hydrothermal vents | place: Pacific Ocean: East Pacific Rise...
ATCAAGCACAGGTGTTCACGGAGCAAACCGTTTGGCTTCAAACTCTTTACTTGAAGGGGTTGTTTTTGCAAAACGTGCAGTTGACCATCTTTTAGCAAAAGAGAAAGTAGAGATAACGGTACCAACATTTGACAAAGAGTATAAAAATATCGTCCACCATGAAGCTGACAAAGTCTACAAACGTCGTCTAAGAAAAATCATGTGGGATGATATGGGTGTGATTCGTACAAAAAAAGGTTTAATAGAAGCAAAAAATGCCATTTTTGATATGAAAAACCGTGATATTGGACGGCTTTTAGAGTTACGTTTAAATACGGCTTCTGCTATTGTTGATGCTGCTTTAAAACGTAAGACGAGTTTAGGAACGCATTATATTGAGTAGAGTTAATAAATATATTTTTTTCCAATAGAAGTTCCAAGTAAGACAAATTGCTCTATAATCCAATGTAAATCTTTAGATATGATTTAATTAGATTAAAAGGATATATGGTGGAACAGTATGTTTTTGATACACCCATGTTATTATCAGCGATTATTATGGTGTTGACCTTTATAGGTATTTTTACTGAAGGACTACATGGGTTTCATCGTACAAAATTTGCGATGCTTGGTGCTGGAAGCATGATTGTTGTTGGGCAAATCTATGGTTTTTATTCACCTGATCAAGCCTTGGAAGCTATAGATTGGAATGTTGTCTTTCTATTGGGAGCCATGATGACTATTGTCTCTATTATGCTTCCTACAGGAGGTTTTGAGGCCATTGCCTATAAAATAGCCCATTTAAGTAAAGGAAGGCTTTTTGTATTAATGACATTAATGGGAACAGCTGTGGCTGTTATATCGTTAATGCTTGATAATGTAACTACCGTTGTTATTTTTGGACCCATTATTGTACTTATCTCTAGTGCGTTAAAGGTCAATCCCATCCCTTATCTTTTAGCTGCTGCACTGCTCTCTGATACAGGTGGTGTAGCAACCCTTGTTGGTGATCCACCAAACTTGATGATTGGTTCAGCTAAAGGAATAGATTTTAATACATTTTTTATTCATATGAGTGGAATTGTATTTGCAGCTTATGTAGGGACTATTTTCTCTTTAAAACTTTTATTTAGAAAAGAGTTGGCTGTAAAACCTAAAGTGGTAGAGTTTGAACAAAAAGAGTATATTACAGATAAATCAACGTGGAACAAGTCACTTATGGTATTGGGGATTATGGTTATCTTTTTTATTTTTCACCATGCTCTTGGATGGGACGCTTGGATGGTCGCAACATTGGGATTAACCCTTCTTCTTTTTCTTGCATCAAACATTGATATGGATGCAGCATTTGGAAAGATTGAGATTACCTTGCTTAGTTTTTTTATATCACTTTTTATTATTGTGGGAGGGGTTGAACAAACACATTTTTTAGAATATATAGGCAGTCAAATTGAACCATTTGTTCGTTCCGATTTACTTATGGCAAGTCTTATTTTGATGTGGGGTTCAGCTGTACTCTCTGCAATGATTGATAACATTCCTTTTACAGCAGCGATGATTCCTATTTTAATAGGATTTGAGACACAGGGAATTCCTGCAACACCATTATGGTGGGCATTAGCAATTGGTGTGGGGATGGGAGGGAATGGTTCACACCTTGGTTCTACAGCCAATGTTTTCATTGTAACGCTCTCTGAACGACTGGCGAAAGAGAAAAATGATCCTTCTCTTGCCATTACCCCTGGGATATGGTTTAGAAAAGGTACACCTGTTATGATTGTTACATTGATAATCTCTTCTCTCATATTTTGGCTCTTTTTTGATTTTTATAGTCAAGCGATTTAAACGACATTTTATTTGCTGATGACGAAGGCTTTAAATGTTACTAAAGCAGTGATTTTTTTACTTTTTTTGAACTCTTCTTTTATCGTGCTAAAAATTATAGTTTTTTAACTATAATTAGAACAAATTAAAATTATTAGACTTTTTTTGGTCTTTATAACATGGAGTTGACATGCACGATTTACACTTAGCTACCACATGGGTAGGATGGGCTTCTTTAGCCATATTTATTGTTGGTTATTATTTTATTGCCACAGAAGATAAATACCGTATCAATAAAGCCAAGCCAGCACTTTTGGCAGGTACGGGTATTTTTATGTTGATAGGCTTGTATTTTGCTATTAACGGTTTAGATGGACACCTTTTAGAAAAAGAAGTAGAGCATCTCATTGTTGAGATTTCAGGAATTTTCTTCTTCTTATTTGTTGCTATGACTTATATAGAAGCGATGATTGACCGTGGGGTTTTCTCGGCTTTACGTTATAACTTGGTTTCAAAAGGCTACAGTTACGGCAAACTATTTTGGGTAACAGGTTTTTTGGCTTTCTTTATCTCTCCTATTGCCGATAACTTAACTACAGCGCTTATCTTGTCTACCGTACTTTTAACCATTGACAAAGATAATAAGGAATTTTTAGTACCAAGTGCCATTAATATTGTGGTCGCTGCCAACGCAGGTGGAGCATGGTCTCCATTTGGAGACATTACTACATTGATGGTATGGGTTGATGGTAGAGCTGATTTTACTGAATTTTTATTTCTTTTCCCAGCTGCTTTTTTAGGTTGGATTGTTACAGCATTTTTACTAAGTCGTTTTGTACCAGAAGGAACACCTCCTTTTAGTAGTGATGAAAAACCTGCCAAAATTGCAGAAGGTGGAAAAATCATTATGGGACTTTTTGGTTTGACCATTTTCTTTGCTATTATCTCTCATCAAGCACTTCACTTACCTGCAATGTGGGGAATGATGTTTGGTTTGGCTATTTTAAAACTCTATGTTTATCAATTAAACGAGAGTGCATCAGATACTAGAGTGAATGTGTTTTCATGGATTGCTAAAGTTGAAAATGATACGTTACTCTTCTTCTTTGGTATCTTAGCAGCTGTTGGAGGTTTACACTTTGTTGGTTTCTTGGAGTATTTTACTGCTTTATATGATCAATTTGGAGCAACAGCTGTGAACATTGGAGTAGGATTTCTTTCTGCTATTGTTGATAATGTACCTGTTATGTCAGCCGTACTTAAAGCCAATCCAAATATGGGAACAGACCCAATGGTTATTCAAGAACAATGGATGTTGGTTACTATGACAGCTGGTGTGGGTGGATCTCTTATTTCATTCGGTTCAGCTGCTGGTGTTGGTGTGATGGGTAAAATGCACGGTATATATACTTTTGCATCGCATATGAAGCTGGCATGGACTGTACTTATTGGGTATATAGTTTCTGTAGCTATTTGGTATGTACAATTTAATATTTTTCATATAGGTTAAGCTTTTTAATCTATTGGATGGTGTATTGAAAAATGCACCATCATAACCCCTTCTCATAAAAAATACAGTATAATTCCAACAAATTTTAATCATCTACAATAAGGAATTAACCCTATGAAACAAGTACCCATATTAGTCTTAGACTTCGGTTCACAATACACACAGCTTATAGCAAGAAAATTAAGAGAGTCAGGGGTCTACTGTGAAGTTGTTCCTTATAGAGAGAACATCGCCAATATCAAAGCTCGTAAACCAAAAGGAATCATTTTATCTGGAGGACCTGCTTCTGTTTATGCTGAAGATGCTTATAAACCAAGTGAAGAGCTTTGGTCGCTTGGTCTTCCTATTTTAGGAATCTGTTATGGTATGCAGTTGATTACTCAGCGTTATGGTGGAGAGGTTGTGGCTGCTGACCATCATGAGTATGGAAAGGCAAAACTTACTCTTAAAGATTCACCTATTTTTAATGGTATGACCAATGACGAAACTGTATGGATGAGTCATGGAGACAGAGCAGAGAAGATTCCTGATAATTTTGAAGTTATAGGGACATCTGAAAACTCACCTTTTGCTGCCATAGCAAATGAAGAGATGAAAATCTATGCATTTCAATTTCACCCAGAAGTTCACCACTCTGTTGAGGGAACAAAGCTTCTTAAGAACTTTGCTAAACACATTTGTGGTTGTGACAGTACTTGGAATATGGGTGGTTTTGCCAAAGAGAAAATAGCCGACATAAAAGCACAAGTAGGGGACAAAAAGGTTCTTTGTGGTGTATCTGGAGGGGTTGATTCTTCTGTGGTTGCTGCCATGCTTAATGAGGCATTGCCTAAAGAGCAACTTATTTGTGTTTTTGTTGACCAAGGACTGCTTCGTAAAAATGAAGTAGAAGATGTTCAGAACATGTTTAAACTGTTAGATATACCACTTATTACCATTGATGCTAAAAAAGAGTTTATGAAAGCGTTAGAGGGTGTATCTGACCCTGAAACCAAACGTAAAGCAATTGGTGAAAAGTTTATTGAAGTGTTTGACATAGAAGCTAAGAAACATACTGATGTTGCCTTTTTAGCACAAGGAACACTCTATACAGATGTTATAGAATCAGTATCTGTTAAAGGACCTTCTAAAACCATTAAGTCACACCATAATGTAGGTGGGCTTCCAGACTGGATGACTTTTGAACTGGTAGAACCTCTACGAGAGATTTTTAAAGATGAGGTTAGAAAGCTTGGTCTTGAACTTGGACTTCCAAAAGAGATGATAGGTCGTCATCCATTCCCTGGTCCAGGTCTTGCCATAAGAACCATGGGAGCTGTTACAGAAGAGGGTTTATACCTTATTCGTGAATCAGATGCCATTATGCAAGAAGAGCTAAGATCTACAGGTTACTACGACAAAGTATGGCAAGCATTTACCGTACTTCTAAATGTTCAGTCGGTAGGTGTTATGGGAGACAATCGTACTTATGACAACACTGTTTGTATACGTATGGTAGAGTCAGTAGATGGGATGACAGCAACCTTTGCTCATGTTCCTCATGATGTACTTGAAGGGATGAGTCGTCGTATTATTAATGAGATAGATGGCATAAACCGTGTTGTTTATGATATCTCTTCTAAGCCTCCTGCCACTATTGAGTGGGAGTAGATTTGATGTTTAAACGTCAAATCTAAATCTGCATGAATGGTTGTTTTAAAACAACCATTTAACTTAACATGAGATTAGATGTTTCTCATGTTACTAAGAAAATTTACTTTGCTTTTTTTAATATAAAAATAATTTGATACGAATTGATACTTAAAAAAGCGATGTTATATTATCTTAAATTAAAATATTAATTTTACACAATTACTACTACATCATCTGTTATAAATCATCACTAAAAAAATTATATATCTTGGGAGAGTTTATGGAGCATCTATTAATAGGGCTGATTGTTACTATCGCTATTGCCACTGTGGTTAACGTATTTTTAAAAAAAATGGATATACCGACGGTTATAGGTTATATCTTTACTGGTTTAATTATTTCACAAATTTATCATTTTGGAGAAGTGGATAAAGAGACCTTAGAGCATTTAGCTGAATTTGGAATTGTTTTTCTTATGTTTACAATAGGATTGGAATTTTCCATAACACAAATGAAATCAATGAAAAAAGAGGTTTTTGTTTATGGAGCATTACAAGTTATTCTTTCGAGTTTACTTTTTACATTTTTAACCAACTATTTTTTCAGCATTGATTTAAAAAGTTCTATTGTTATAGGGATGGCATTATCTCTATCTTCTACAGCTATTGTAATTAAACTTTTAAATGAAAAAGGTGAAATTCATAGTGGCTATGGGCGTATTACACTAGGTATTTTACTTTTTCAAGACTTAGCTGTAATTCCTATGCTTTTAATGATCTCTATTTTTACGTCAGAAAATGCTTCTATTTCACAGATTTTAACCCATACAATTATTTCAGCTGTTATAGTTTTTCTAATTATATTTATAGTTGGTAAATTCTTTATAGAACACTTTTTTGATTGGGTTATTAACTCTGATAGTGAAGAGATTTTTCTTGCAGCTGTTTTTTTAATTGTTATTGCAGCATCCGTATTGGCAGAGTATTTTGGTTTTTCTTATACTTTAGGATCCTTTCTTGCAGGTATGACCATAGCAGAGACAAAATATCGTTTTAAAGTTGAGTCAGACCTTGTTCCTTTTAGAGATATTTTATTGGGTATGTTTTTTGTAACCATTGGTATGCAGATAAATTTGAATATTGTTGTTGAGTATGGAGCTGTAATTGTAGGATTGATGTTTACTATTATGTTATTAAAAGCTTTGGTACTGTTTGTTGCACTACGTTTTTTTATGCAGAGTCGTTCAGCCATAAAAAGTGCATTTGCTCTTATGCAAGTGGGTGAGTTTGCTTTGGCTATTTTTGCTTTGGCAAGTGCCAATGGATTGGTTAGTACAGAGGTAAATCAGATTATGATTGTAACCATTGTTCTCTCTATGATATTGACACCATTTATTTTGAAAAATATCTCTTTTCTAGCTGATTTACTTTTTGTAGAACCTACAGAATTACGTGAACGAGCTTTAAAATCTGTAGGTTTTCATAATCATATTATTGTATGTGGGTATGGATCAGTAGGAAAGCAGTTGGTTAAGAAATTAAAGGTAAATAAGACCTTGTATGTTATTTTAGAACATGATGTAAAATTGGTAGATGAAGCCATAGTACAGGGTGAGGAGTCTATATTTTTAGCCAATGCTTCACGAAAAAATATTTTAGAACATTTTGGGGTTAAGGATGCTATGGCTGTTGTTACGGCTGTTAATAATGCTCATCAACTCAGACTTATTTGTGAAAATATTGACTCTTTTGGAAGTGAAATAAATTCAGTGGTTACTGTTAAAAATAAATCACAAGAAGAGAGTATTTCTGATTTAAATATTACACATGTCATTAATAGACGGGAAACTATTACTGAACTGTTGTCCAATCAGCTCTGTGCTTTTAAAAAAGCATTGTAAAAATTTGATATAATAAACTTCTATTTAAGGAGTCCTATTATGTCAAAAAAAATTATTTATATAATATTAACTTTATTATTTGTGGTTGCTTGGATTTGGGCAGCTATAGAACCCCTTCATTATGATGATTGGCTTTTAGAAAATATTTTGGTTTTTGTTCTTATCTTATTAATATTTTTTACGGGTCGTTATTTTGAATTTTCTATTATCTCTTATACTTTTATTACTATTTTCATGATTTTACATGTTATTGGTTCTCACTATACTTACGCTGAAGTTCCATGGGGTGTCACCTTGGGTGAATGGTTAGGAACAGATAGAAATATGTATGATCGATTGGTACATTTACTTTTTGGTATATTTTTTGTCTATCCTGTCCGTGAAATATCTGTTCGTATTGCAAAGACCAAAGGTTTTTGGGGTTATTTTGTTCCTTTTATGATTATCTCCTCCTTTGCAGGTTTCTATGAAATAGTTGAATGGGCAGCAGCAGCTATGGTTGACCCAGAGGCAGGAGCAGCATTTTTAGGTTCACAAGGTGATATTTGGGATGCCCAAAAAGATATGCTTTTAGCTATTGTCGGTTCTTTAGGTACTCTACTCATAGTTATGCTTGTTCATATGGCTTTTAATAGAGATTTTTATCATGAGTTTAAAGAAAGCTTTAAACTACCTGAGAACGATAGACCCTTAGGAGAGGTTAAATTGGAAGAGATGATAAAAAATTAATTTGATTTATAAATAAAAAATAATTTATAATATATGTTAAAATGTTATAATATATTTATATTTTAAGAAGGGACAACAATTGATGAATATATTAATTTTGCTAATACTCACAGGGATAGGTATGACATTTGTATTCTTTATAAGAAGAAGCAATAGAGATAGAAAAGAGAATTTAAATATTATAAAAGATGATACTATGTTAAAGTTTTATCTTAGTGATGATAAATTTTTTTCAGTAGATTTAGAGAAAAATCGTAAATTAAACTATACGCTGATTAAAGCTATTAGAAGAGAGATAGAGTTTTTAAAGGAGAGTGTAAGAAGAATAGAGTTGATAAACTTTAAAGACAAAGCATTAGAGAAGAAGTTAAATCATATGCTAAAAAAAGCTCAACAGGAAAATTAAGCTTTTTGTGATGCATCTATTTTAAGAAACTTTATATGCACCAATAAATTTTTTAGACTTAAGAAGTTTTTTGGCTTCACTTGAAGTACAGTTTATAACTACCCTATAAGCTGTTTTCTTTTGATCTTTAATATATTTTTTAACAATAACAACATTTTTTAAATTATGTTTTCTTTTAAAAGAGTTTGCTTGTTTTTTACTAGAGAATGATGCCAGTTGTATTTTTTTCAATCTTTTAATAACTTTTTTACTTTTTGCAATTAAAACTTTTTTCTTAAATTTACTTTTTTTAGCAATTTTTTTAGTATGTTTAGATTTTTTTGCGTATTTAGTCTTTTTAGATTTTCTTCCATGAGATGATATAACTTCTATTTTAACTCTGCTAACACCTTTATGTATCATACCCAGTCTTTTTGCTGCACCATATGAAAGGTCAATTTTTCTTGATGAGTAAAATGGTCCTCTATCATTGACTCTAACTTTTACCGATCTTTTGTTTGTAAGATTAGTGATTTTTAAACGAGTACCCATAGCATAAGTTTTATGTGCTGCAGTCATTCCATACATGTTATAACGTTCACCATTGGCAGTTAGTCTACCATGAAAAGGTTTACCATACCAGCTTGCTTTGGTTATTTTTACTAAACCTTTTCTTACATAGTGAGGATAATATTTAATTCCTCTGTCCTTGTATGCCAAGATGTTTTTATCTTTAGCATGGAGGTTTGAGTTGAAAAGCGTTGCTATTAGAATTAGTAATAAAATGCTTTTGATAATATTATTGAATATCATAGAATGTAATCCCTTAATTAAAAATATTTTTGGCATTATAATATTATCAACTGTGAAAAAGCTTAGAATGTGATTTTATTTTATATTATTCTGAATGATGATATTTTTATCCATTATTTAAGATAATTGTAACTAGGGCTTTAGAGAGAACATTAAGCCCTTAACAAAAATATAATATAATTCCAAAAATATTTTAGATTTTAATATAAAAGGAATAAATACGATGGCAAAACATCAATTTCAAACAGAGATAGGGCAACTCTTAAAATTAATGACCCATTCACTTTACTCGAATAAAGAGATATTTATACGAGAGTTGATTTCAAATTCAAGTGATGCTATAGATAAATTTAATTATATGCAACTAACCGATGAGAAGTTTAAAGAAGATAACTGGTCTGGTACCGTTCGTATAGTTATTGATGATAAAGATAATTCTATAAGTATTATGGACAATGGTTTAGGTATGAATGAGGAAGACCTTATGAATAACCTTGGAACCATTGCGAAGTCAGGGACAAAGTCATTTGTAGAGAGCCTCACAGGTGATGCCAAAAAAGACTCTAATCTTATTGGTCAATTTGGTGTTGGTTTTTACTCAGTCTTTATGGTTTCTGAGCAGGTAGATGTTATTACTAAAAAAGCTGGTGAAGAGCAAGCCTACATGTTTTCTACAGATGGTTCGGGTGAGTTTGAGATTAAACCTGTGGTTAAAGATGAGCATGGAACGGTTGTCTACATTAAACTTAAAGAAGATGAAAAAGAGTTTTTATCTAAGTGGCGTGTAGAGGAGGTTGTTAAGAAGTACTCTAACCATATTCCTTACCCTATTATGATGAACTATTGGGAAGATGAAACTACAGGTGAGGGTGATGATGCAGAGACAAAAAGAGTTAAGAAAACAGAACAAGCCAATGCTGCAACTGCTCTTTGGACTGTAGGGAAATCTGAACTAAAAAAAGAGGACTATGTAGAGTTTTATAAGTCACTTTCACATGCTGATGATGAACCTTTAACTTACTTACATAACAAAGTGGAAGGTGGACAAGAGTTTACAACACTTTTTTATATACCTAAAACAGCACCGATGGATTTGTATAGAGCAGACTACCAAAGTCACGTAAAGCTTTATGTAAAAAGAGTGTTCATTACAGATGATGATAAAGAGCTTCTGCCAACCTACTTACGCTTTGTAACAGGAATTATTGATTCAGAAGATTTACCACTGAACGTAAGTCGTGAAATCCTGCAAGAGAACCGTATTTTAGCCAACATTAAACAAAATGCCACTAAGAAAATACTTCAAGCAATTAAAAAGCTTAAAGGTGATGATTCAGAGTTATTCACAGGGCAGTACAATAAAGTGATAAAAGAGGGAATTTTCCAAGACCAGACAAACAAAGAGTTACTTCTTGACATAGTAAAGTATAAATCTTCTACCCAAGAAGGCATGGTAAGTTTTGCTGATTATATTAGCCGTGGTGACTCTGAAAAGAAGGAAATTTACTTCATAGCTGGTGAAGATGAGAAGGTACTTAGAAACTCTCCACTACTTGAAGCGTATAACAAAGCGAACATAGAAGTGCTTATTATGGATGACAAAGAGATAGATGCTATTGTTGCTCCCTCTATTGGTCAGTATAAAGAGTGGAACTTAAAAGATATTACTACCATAGATGCTCCTGACTCTAAAACAGAAGAGGAGAAAGAGGTAATAAGCAAAGAGTTTAAATCACTGACAGATAAGATAAAAGAGGTACTTGGTGATGAGGTAAAAGAGGTTAAAACTACCACCAGACTAACATCTAGCCCATCTTGTGTTGTAAAAGATAGCTCAGACCCTATGGCTGGTATGGCACATATGTTTGCACAGATGGGACAAGAGATGCCAGAGACTCCACTTATATTAGAAGTTAACCCTGAACATGTGATGATTCAGAAACTAGACAAGCTAGAGAATGCTGATATGTTTGCAGATATGGCGTGGATTTTGCTTGACTCTGCTAAACTATCAGAAGGTTTAGAACCAAAAGATAAATCAGCTTTTGCCTTAAGAGTTGCAAAAGTTGCCACAGAGGCTCTATAATATTAGAAATTATTAATTAATAATTTAAATTATTAATTTCATAAATATTTTAATACTTTTTTAAGTTTTATTCACATGGTGAATAAAATGTGAATAAAACAGAGCTTGAAGTGAATAATTTTATTTATATGAATAGTTTATTCACAGAAACAGATTTAAATTTTAAAATCAAGGAAAAAAAATGAACAAACATATTAGAAAAATTTCAAATTATGCTATGGTTGGTGGTGTTGGTACGATGGTCATGGCAACTTTACAAGGTTGTGGAGATGATCCATCAACACATCAGCAAGTTCAACCTCAACCACAAGTACAAGAACAGAGTGTAGTTAAAGAAGGTGCAACGGTAACTATTGAGAAACAGACGGATGGTTCGTATAAGATTATGGATGAGACTCCTAGTGCAAAAACACGTATTATCTTGGTTGAAGATGGAAAAGAACGTATTTTATCTCAAGAAGAGATAGACAAATTGGTTAAAGAGGAAGAAGCACGAGTTGAAGCTGGTACTTCAAATTTAACTAAAAATCCAGAAGAGGTAAAAGAAGCTGGAGGACTTGGTCTAGCTGGAACGCTTATGGCATCTATGGCAGCTGGTATGGTAGGTGCGATGCTTATGAATAAGCTTATGAACAATCAAAACTATAATCAAAACAGAAGAACCTCTTACAAGTCGCCACAGACATACTCTAAGTCACAAAACTCTTTTAAAAATAATGCTGCATCAAGAACAGCATCTAGAAGTTCATCTCCTAAAAAGTCAGGTTTCTTTTCTGGTAAAAAATCATCATCATCGGCAAAATCATCAAGTTTTGGTGGATAAGTCATGAAACTTCAACCTATTAAAGTACCTGATAATAAATTTTTAGAGAAGATAGGCTTTTTTTGGCATACAGATCCTGATAATACGCCTTATGTAGCAGATAAACTGGTAGAAGTTACTTCTGTTGAAGCAGATGCCTACTATGAAGCTGTGAATGAGCTTTATGAGATGTTTACAGAAGCTGGTGAGTATGTTATAGAAAATGAGCTTTTTCATGAGATAGGTATTCCCTTTAATCTTGTAGAGGCTGTAAAAATGTCTTGGGATAATGATATTCATTGGCATCTTTATGGTCGTTTTGACTTAGCTGGTGGTTTGGATGGTAAGCCTATTAAACTTATAGAGTTTAATGCAGATACCCCAACAGCTCTTTTTGAAACATCTATTTTACAATGGGCAATGTTAAAACTTAACAATATGGAGGAGTCTCATCAGTTTAACAACTTGTATGAAGCTTTAGGTGATAACTTTAAACGTCTTGTTATGATGGAAGAGGATGTTGAAGATTTTGAAAATCACTATGATGGTTGGAAAATTCTTTTCTCATCTGTACGTGATAATGAAGAGGAAGAGAGTACAGTTAAGCTCTTACAAACCATTGCCTCTGAGGCAGGCTTTAAGACAGAATTTGCATATATAGAAGATGTAGAGTTCTCAGGTGAAGAGGGTGTTTTTTATAAAGATGTCAATTATGAGTATTGGTTTAAACTGATTCCATGGGAAGATATTGCTATAGAAGAGAGTGATTTGGCAATGTTATTAACTCAAATTATGCAGAATCAAAAAGCAATTATTTTGAATCCTGCGTATACACTTATGTTCCAGTCAAAAGCATTTATGAAGATTTTATGGGACTTGTACCCAAATCATCCTCTACTTCTTGAGACAAGCTTTGACCCACTCGAAGGTATGGCACAAGTTGAAAAACGTATCTTTGGACGCGAAGGTGCCAACACGGTAATAGTAGACAAAAACCAAAAAGTGATGGCTGAGACCGATGGTGAGTATGGAGAGTTTGGTGTTATCTACCAAGAGTATGCAGAACTTCCTACCGATGATAAAGGTGAAAGCTACCAAGCTGGCGTGTTCTTTGCTTATGAAGGGTGTGGACTCTCATTTAGAAAAGGTGGTCTTATTTTGGATAATTACTCTAAATTTGTTGGGCATAAAGTTGTGGTAGAAGAAGCGTAAATTCTCTTTTTGAATTATGAAATTAAAATACCTATCACGTTATGCTGAATCCCTTCAAAATCAAATAAGAGAGCTTATTGAAAAAGATAAGCTCTCTACCTACATTTTAAATAGGTATCCTGAAAAACATAAGTATCAAAATGATAAAGCTCTTTATATTTATACTCAAGAGTTAAAAAATCAATATCTCAAAAAGTTTACCCTTTCTAAAGTGATTTATGATGGAAAAATAAATGTTATAAATAATGCTCTTGGAACACATACTTTTGTTTCTCGTGTACAGGGTGGAAGACTTAAGGCTAAAAATGAGATACGTGTGGGAACTGTATTTAAGAATATGCCTGAAGAGTTTCTTCGTATGATAGTGGTACATGAGTTGGCTCATTTTAAAGAGAAAGAACACAATAAAGCTTTTTATAAATTTTGTACATATATTGAACCAAATTATCATCAATTTGAATTTGATTTGAGAGTTTATTTGACACACTTGGATGAAATGGGTGGTTTATATTGAATCTAAAGCCTTGTTTTTAGAGTATCTTTGAAGAATAATTAAAAATAAATCAATAGTATGTTATTTTGTTATAGAAATAATAAAGGAAAAACATGTTAAATAGTTTATTACTCATAATTGTAATAGTTTCAAGTCTATTCTTAGCATTTTATTGTGTTGATACTCATAAAGATAATATTGTTACACTGATGAATATGGATGAAAAAAGTATGGAACTGGTTTCTGTTAAAGTAGAAGAAAACTTAACAAAAGAAGAAGTTAAAGTTATAGAACCTGTTAAAAAAGTATATGTAGAAGTGTTGGCAATGGAAGATATCAATGAGACAAATCAAATAGTAGAAGAAGTTGAACCTAAAGAGACGATAGATGATAAAGTAACTTCTAAGTACAGTGAAGAGTCTAAACTTGATGACTTAGAGAAGATGATAATGGAAGAGTTAAAAAAAGGGAATAAGGATTAATATGGAGACATTAAATATAGTAGTAGCAGAAATTTTACTCTGTTTAGCTTTGGCATGGGCATTAGGATTTTTAGTAGCATGGATACTTTTTAGAAAGGCTAAAAATAAGTATGAAGAAGCAATCTCAGAGTTAGAAGAGAATCTATCTTATTTAAGTACATCTAATAAAAACAAAGAGAGAGAAATTACAATACTAAATTTAAAGATTCAAGGGTTTGAAGAAACTTTTACTAATGATATGAATCGTACAAAACATAATATAAATAATAGAGAAGATATTCAAAAGAACAGTCAAAATACAGAACTATTAAGGCTGATAGATGATAACTTGCATAAAGTTAAGAAAAAATAGAGACTTATTCTTGAATGATAATAACCATGGCAATAGCAAAGCCACCATCATGTGCAATAGATAAAGATGAGTTTTTAATTTTATGAACTTCTTGAGCTTTTGCACTCAGTTTAAAGTGTGGAGCTTTTTTCTCGTCTTTGTATAAGATAATATCATGAAAAGAGAGTTCGGCTCCTATCCCACAACCTAAAGCTTTTGAAATAGCTTCTTTTGCAGCCCAGTAGCCTGCAATACTTTCTATTTTTGGAGATAGTTTTATCTCTTCTTTATTTAAAAATTTGTTTAAAAATTTATCTCCAAATTTTTCTAGTGATTTTTCTATTCTACTGACTACAGTAATATCTGTTCCTATTTTCATAATGTTAGTTTATCTAATTTTTGGATAAAATAAATAAAAAAAATTAACTATTAAAGAATAATATGGAAGCAATATTTGCATTTATCGGTACACCTTTTGTTAATTTTATGAAAAAAATGGACAAGTTTGGTACTTTTGTAATTTTTCAATTACACCTTTTCCCTCTTATGTTTAAGCGACCTTGGCGTTTTAAACAGATATTTGAACAGGTAGAGGTAGTTGCTATAGGAACATTTGGAGTCATATTTTTAACAGCACTTTTTTTAGGAC
>Ga0256824_10000525_pt1 | contig 14765 bp, 11 predicted proteins | sample CV67metaG_FD_191570 | JGI IMG/M metagenome (GOLD analysis project Ga0256824, IMG submission 191570) | Hydrothermal vent microbial communities from East Pacific Rise, Pacific Ocean - CV67 | ecosystem: Environmental > Aquatic > Marine > Hydrothermal vents | place: Pacific Ocean: East Pacific Rise...
AAGAGGGATTAATGCCTTTTTAGGGATTAAATTGCCCAAAATCTTTAATTAAAAGGTTTACTTTGATATGATTATTGTTAGATTTACATTAAAAGGTGAAATTATGGGTATACTATGTTTGCACCAGATTTGTAGGGGAGATGAAGAAGAATACTCGTTGAAAAGGCTTAGCATATAAATGAGTTAGATATATTAGTAAAAGAAGATGACTAAAGAGAAGTTAATATTTGAAGGTGGGTTTTACTCCGATTTGCCATTGTTAAAAGAAAATGTATTAAGTCCTGAAGATTTATTTGTTAAAATAGAAACACCAATGGATTTTAGTTGTTTTTGGAATGGAAACGTTATAACTATGTCTGTTGTTGAAATTTTATTAATGAATTTAGAGTTTTTGGAAAGTTTTAAAACCAAAGAAAAGAATAAAGGAGTTATTAAATTTAGCTTGATTGAGTTCTATAACGACACAGTTATTTGTTTAGATTTTTTATCAAAAAAATTCCCTTCAAAATTCAAACGAGATATTGATTACCAAAATTACATTAAATTTATTTTTGATGATGATGTAGATTATATTGATGAAACTGAAGTGCAAGAATTGATTTCTAAAGGGTACAGAACTATTGATTTAAAAGCCATCAATTTTGGATTTGAGCGAAATGAAAAAGAAATTAAGAGGTTAATTAAATTAGGTGCGAATCCTATGATTAATAGTTGGGATTTATCAGAAAAAACATATAAGGATAGTGAATTATATAGTGAACTTACAACAACTATAGCGTATGATGAATTGGATGTGTTGTATAATTACAATTCACGAACTCTAAAGAAAATCAGTAATCAATTTGGGGCTTATTATTTAATTCAATCACTTTACAATGTTGCAAGTTCTTACGCAATTTTTAAACATTTGGTGAAATTTAAAATTGACTCATGAAAATTTTATAAAAAATAGAATTATATTTGCAGTCTAAATTAATAATAAGATGAAACGTACAGAAGTTGTAGCAGTATTAGAGTCAGGTAAAATTGGCGAAAAAGTAAACATTAAAGGATGGGTTAAAGCGTTTAGAAGTAATCGTTTTATTCAGGTAAATGATGGCTCTACAATTAATAATGTTCAAGCTGTTATTGAACAAGAAAAATTTGATGAAGCCTTAATTAAAAGAATAACGGTTGCATCTGCTGTTTCACTTACAGGAACTTTGGTTGAAAGCCAAGGTAAAGGGCAAAAAGTAGAGTTAGTAGTTGATACTATTGAGATTTTAGGTGATGCTGACCCTGAAGAGGTAAAGAAAACAATTTTATCTCCAAAAAAGCACTCTTTAGAATTATTAAGAGAACAAGCACATTTACGTTTTAGAACTAATTTATTTGGTTCTGTATTTAGAATTCGCCATGCGGTGTCATTTGCTATTCACAAATTTTTTAATGACAAAGGGTATTATCACATTGCAACGCCAATTATTACAGGAAGTGATGCTGAAGGTGCAGGTGAAATGTTTAAAGTAACTAACTTTGATTTAGACAATGTACCTAAAACAGAAGATGGGAAAATTGATTATTCTCAAGACTTTTTTGGAAAAGAAACAAACTTAACAGTGTCTGGTCAGTTGTCGGCTGAATTAGCCGCTATGGCTTTAGGTAAAGTATATACATTCGGTCCTACGTTTAGAGCTGAAAACTCAAATACATCTCGTCATTTAGCTGAGTTTTGGATGGTTGAACCTGAAGTTGCTTTTAATGATTTGAATGACAATATGGATTTGGCTGAGGAATTTTTATCTTACGTTTGCCAATATGTAATGGATAATTGTAAAGATGATTTACAGTTTTTACATGACCGAGAAGTAAAAGAAGATAGTCAAAAACCAACTGCTGAACGTCATGACATTAATTTATTAGACAGACTTAAATTTGTTGTGGATAACGATTTTGAACGTGTAACTTACACCAGAGCAATTGAAATTTTAAAAAATTCAAAACCATACAAAAAGAAAAAATTCAAATATCCAGTATCTTGGGGTGAAGATTTAGCGTCAGAGCACGAAAGATATTTGGTTGAAAAAGAATTTAAAAAACCAGTTATTATTACAGATTACCCTGCAAGTTTTAAAGCATTTTATATGCGTCAAAATGATGATGGTAAAACGGTAGCCGCTATGGATATTTTATTTCCTGGTATTGGTGAAATTATTGGTGGTTCGCAAAGAGAAGAAAGAATGGACGTTTTAAAACAAAAATGTGCTGACTTTAATATTGCAGAAGAAGATGTGTGGTGGTATTTAGATACGCGTAAATTTGGAACAGCACCTCACGCAGGTTTTGGTTTAGGTTTCGAGCGTATGGTTATGTTTGCTACAGGAATGAGTAACATTAGAGATGTAATTCCTTTTCCAAGAACACCAAACAGAGCAGAATTTTGATCTCGGTACGATTTTAGCTTTTTTACTATCGTAAAAAAGCTAAAATCACTCGACCTGACAATTCTTACTTTTTGGAAATTTCTTGTCCTCTTGTCATGTTCCCGTCCGTATTGGACAGAGAATAATTTTGATTAATTGAGATTCTTTTAAATTAACCTACATTGGTGAAATTATGAATACTATGAAATAACAATTCTTTCTTTTGAAAAGTTCATACTATTTTGTATGTTACTCTTGTCATGTCGAGTGGTTTTAATTAATAGCGATAGCCATTTTTTAATATTAGTATGTTTCTTGAAATATTTGAATACAGAGAAATAACAATTCTTTCTTTTGAAAAGTTCATACTATTTTATATGTTACTCTTGTCATGTCGAGTGGTTTTAATTAATTGCGATAGCAATTCTTTAAAATTGTACCGAGAAATGACATTTTCTCTTATTTATGTTGTCATGTCGAGTGATTTTAATAATTTTGCGTAGCATAATTAATAAAATTGTACCGAGACATGACAAAAATAGCCATATTCGCCTCAGGTGGAGGAAGTAACGCCCAAGAAATTATTAATCATTTTCAAGGAAATGAATCTGTTGAAATAGCCTTAATTGTGTCTAACGATACAAATTCCGGTGTAATTGTTCGTGCAGAAACGCATGAAATACCATTTTACATTTTGCAAAAAGGAGAATTGGAAGAATTAGAGTTTTCGCAAGTACTTGAGGCTATGGAAATTGATTTTGTGGTATTAGCAGGATTCTTAAAAAAAATTCCATCTGATATTATTGAAATGTATCCAAATAAAATAGTAAATATTCACCCTGCTTTATTACCAAATTATGGTGGAAAAGGGATGTATGGTTCAAATGTTCATAAAGCTGTAGTTGCTGCAGGTGAAAAAGAAAGTGGAATGACGATTCATTTTGTGAATTCAAATTATGATGAAGGAAGTATCATTGAACAACATAAAACAAATATATTACCATCAGATACAGCAGAAGATTGTGCTAAAAAAGTATTGGCTTTAGAGCATAAATACTTTGCTACTTGTATTGAAAGGTTAGTAATAGAATTATAAGTTTCTTTTATTTAGAGGTTTATTGTTAGCGTATAGTTTTAATAGTAATGATTTTATTTTTTAAATTAATTCAAAAATTATATATATATTTAAAAAACAATTATTTACTTTTGCAAACTTTTAAAAAAGGGTAGTAATTTATTAATAAGATATTATGAAATTTGATTTAGTACAAATAGGAAAAGCGTTCATGATTTTATTTGCCGTTATTGACATTGTTGGCTCAATTCCAGTAATTATTAGATTAAGAGAAAGAGCGGGGCATTTACATTCGTTAAAGGCTTCAATTGTAGCGTTGATTATTATGCTTGTATTTTTATTTGCAGGAGAAGCATTGCTTAGTGTATTAGGGGTAAATATTAAAGCGTTTGCTGTAGCAGGTTCGTTAATTATTTTTGCACTTGCAGTTGAAATGATTTTTGGAGTTGTTTTATTTAAAGATGATGAACATAGCTCTAAAATAGTATCAATTGTTCCTGTAGCTTTTCCGTTAATAGCAGGAGCAGGTACAATGACAACCTTAATTTCATTACGTGTAGAGTATGAAGCGATAAATATTGCGATTGCTGTGTTTTTAAATATCATTGTGGTGTTTGCTGTTTTGAAATTAACCACAAAAATTGAGAGATTTTTAGGTAAAGGAGGAATAGCTATTCTTCAAAAGGTGTTTGGAATTATATTATTAGCTATTGCTGTTAAGTTATTTGCTGATAATGTTAAAATGTTATTTTAATACGTTGTAAATGAATAGAGTTTTAATTAGTTATATAGCCATTTTTACAATGCTTTCTTGTGGACAGCCTAATAAAATTAAGGAGCAAGAAAATAAAAACTGGGGCTTATTTGAGGGTGAAAATTTCACAATTGAATATCCTATTGAGTGGGAGTTGAATAGCTCAGGTTTAATGGGAACTACTTTTATTTTGTTTAGTCAATTAACTTCTGAAAGTGATCAGTTTAAAGAGAATGTAAACCTAATGATTCAAGATTTAGGAGGGGAAAATATTTCACTTAATAAATATGTTGAGTTTTCTGAAAATCAAATCAAAGTTTTGGCTACAGATGGAGTTATGATTACCAGTAAAAGGGAAAGGAAGAATGAATTGGAATTTCATAAACTCATATATACATCAAGACAAGGAATTTTTGAATTGAAATATGAACAATATTGTTGGATTTATAATCATAAAGCATATGTACTAACATTTACTTCAGAAATAAATAGTTTCAATGATTTTAAAAAAATAGGAGAGAAAATTTTAAATAGTTTTGAATTTTTAATAAAATAATCTTCTTTTTAAAACTTATTCTAACATGAAACCAAGGTTAACAGGTTGTGGTCAGAATAACTAATATATGGAGTATCTATATTTGTTGTGAAGATTTAATTTTGTGAGAGTAAAAAATGTAATCAATTCTATTAGGTGGAATTTTACCTATTCCTGAAGATATTTCTAAATATGAATTATTTTAATTGGTTTTTGACTTGTGTCTAACAATAGCAAACATGTGTGTTGTTTAAGTTCCCTCAATAAAATTATTGGATAAGGAGATTTTTAAAGATAATGGCTTTACTATTCAATACCATGCTAAATGGAATTGAATAGTAGAGCGGCTAATTGTGAAAAACACAAAGTTAATTACTATACGCTTTTAATTTTTGGCTACTCATCAATTTTCCTTTTCTATCAAAAGATTCTGATTTTACAATTCCAACCTTGTCAGAGAACCATTGTTTTGATGATCCTATTATGGTCATAAAGGCGATTTTTGAAGAGGTATCATACGTAATTAATGCACAATCAAATGTACCAGCATCAGTTGTAATAGTTTCCGTTTTTTCGACCTTTCTATTACTGATATTTACAGTAATTAATTTGAAACCATTCATTGTTATTGAAACAAACCCATCATTTAAAACTTGACCAGATTTTAAGTCCTTTGGAATAGAAATTTCAGATTGATTAACTTCAAATGTTTGTCCTTCTATAGCCTCCATGTTTTCTTGAGGTAATACAGATTTCATATCAAAAGATAAGACCCCATTCTCACATATATATGATAAATCTTGTTTAAATGGTTTTTCATCTTTTTTTGGTTTAGCTGAAACAGAAGAAACTTCAATTATGTATTCAGTTTTTAACTCTAAAGAATTTATGTCTTTCACAAAAGTCGTTGATGTGCTTATCAGTTTTCCTTTTTTGTTAAACTCCTCATAAGACCTTTTCATTCCTTTTTTTATAGGATAGTAAGTTTCACAATCATTAGTTGATGATTGAGTTAAAGAAAAGCTTAAAAAAGCAATTAATAATAGTGTAATTAGGCCTGTTTTCATAGTAGATGTTTTTTATACATAGTTATACTGTTAAAGTAGTCTTAATTATAAGGAAAACCTTATAAATAGAATTAAAGTTAACCAAAATAATAGGTTTTACACCATTCATACTTAAAATGTATAATATAAGTTGTATTTTTGCATAGAAATTAAGATCTATTTAATAGAAGAAATATATAATTGAAATGGCAAACACAACAAATATTGCTGAAGTTTTAAAAACTTTAGGATTAGAAAAAGAAAACAAAGGAGCATCTACGGGTTCTCATTGGTTTAACACAAGAGGTGAAGAAATCACATCTTACTCACCAGTTGACGGTTCAGAAATTGGAACTGTAAAAATGGCAACAGAAGCTGATTTTGAAGCAACTGTTTTAAAAGCTCAAGAGGCATTTAAAGATTGGAAAATGGTTCCTGCTCCAAAAAGGGGAGAAATTGTTAGACAATTAGGTGAAAAATTAAGAGAAAAGAAAGACGCCTTAGGTGCTTTAGTATCTTATGAAATGGGTAAATCTTTACAAGAAGGTTTAGGAGAAGTTCAAGAAATGATTGATATCTGTGATTTTGCAGTTGGATTATCAAGACAATTAGACGGATCTACTTTACACTCTGAAAGACCATTACACAGAATGTATGATCAATACCACCCATTAGGAGTTGTAGGAATTATTTCTGCATTTAACTTCCCTGTGGCTGTTTGGTGTTGGAATACTGCTTTAGCTTGGATTTGTGGTGATGTTTGTATCTGGAAACCATCAGAAAAAACACCATTAACTGCTATTGCTTGTCAAAACATTGCGGCAGAAGTATTTGCTGAAAATGATGTGCCAGAAGGTGTATCTTGTTTAGTTATTGGTGATGCTGAAATTGGTAAACAAATGACTGCTGATAAAAGAATTCCTTTAGTATCAGCAACTGGATCTACAAGAATGGGTAGATTAGTTGGTGAAGCTGTTGCAAAACGTTTAGGAAAATCATTATTAGAATTAGGTGGAAACAATGCTGTAATTATTACACCATCTGCTGATTTAAAAATGGTAATTCCTGGTGTTGTTTTCGGTGCTATTGGTACTGCAGGACAAAGGTGTACATCTACAAGACGTTTAATCATTCACGAATCAGTTTATGATAATGTGGTTGAGGTAATTGTAAATGCTTACAAACAAATTAAAATTGGTTCTCCATTAGACGAGTCTAAACACATGGGACCATTAATTGATAAAGAAACTGTAGCTGTTTATTTAGATGCTATTAAGCAAGTAAAAGAGCAAGGTGGAACAATGTTAGTAGAAGGTAAACAATTAACTGGTGAAGGTTTTGAATCTGGTTGTTTCGTTTCTCCATCTATTGCAGAAGTTGAAAACCATTATGCTATTGTACAGCACGAAACATTTGCACCATTATTATACATTATGAAATATAGTGGTGATGTTAATAATGCAGTAGCATTACAAAATGGTGTAGCACAAGGTTTATCTTCTTCTATCTTTACAGATAGTGTTAGAGAAGCAGAGTTATTCTTATCTCAAAAAGGTTCTGATTGTGGAATCGCTAATGTAAATATTGGTACTTCAGGAGCTGAAATTGGTGGAGCATTTGGTGGTGAAAAAGATACTGGTGGTGGACGTGAGTCTGGATCTGATGCTTGGAAAGTTTATATGAGAAGACAAACTAATACAATCAACTATTCTACAACGCTTCCATTAGCGCAAGGAATCAAATTTGATTTTTAATAAAATGTGTCATTCTCGATACATTCCGAATCATTCTTTTCGGAACACTCGAATTGGCAAGTATTAAACTAGTAAAAGGCTATCTATTAAATTAGATAGCCTTTTTTTCTATACATAAGTCTAATCATGTATAGTATATGATGTGGTTACGTGAATTTGGTTTGCCTCCCTATTATTCGGCTAATCTTATTCTGAGTTGCTAAATAGATTTTTATTTTCATATTTTTACATCAGTAATGTTTTATACCAAATAAATTTCCAAATGATTTATTTAGTTCACTTTGGTTTTTAATCGGTATTATCCACGAATCTTAGAGTTGTTATAGTCAAAAGGTCTGATAGAGAGGTTTGTAGATATATAAGAATATTGAACTTTATAAAGTAACATTTCTTTATAAACCTAAACAGTTTTTGCGATTTTCGCAAATACTAATTTCTTATTTGCTAAATTCAATTTTGCAAAATTAATAATTCTCTCTATTTTTGTAATAAAATAAATAAAAATGAAAAACATACTATTAACACTTATCTTTTTAATAATCGTAAATTTTGTTTTTTCTCAAAAAATAGACAATAATTATTTAACAACAACTAATCAAAGTGTGTACAGTCCAAATTTTGAAAAAGCTGAGGCTTCTTTTGATGTATTTTATGAAAATAATAATATTGATATCATCTCAATCAACAAAACTAAAACATCAATTTTTGCTAAATTTTACTTAAAAAAAGAATTGAAAACTGAATATGATTCTTTAGTAGCAACAATTGGATACTCTAACAGTAAAGACGAGAAAACTACTAGTTATAGTAATCAAATAGTTGAAAAAACTAACGAAATTGAATACTTGAAGCTGAGAAAATCGGAATACAATAAAGAAATTGAACTGAAAAAACTAAAAAATGAAACGTATGAAGTGCTTTGGAATGAAGTCATGAATATTGATGCTCAAATACACAACTATGAAAAACAATTAACCAATTTAAAGGTCAATTCAAATTACTTAATTACACTTAGAATTCATGATGACAATATTGATTTAACAAGTAGAAGAGTCAATTGGATTAATATGCCTGGTGGATCTTATGATGTGTTATGGGTTGAAAATCCTACTCTTGGTCTGTCAATGCCAATGTATCAGGGTGGGTCTTTAAAATATATGTTTACCAGAGGTAAAAGTTATGCTAAATTAGGAGTTTTAAAAGGTGTAAAATCAAACAATGACACTTTACCAAATTATTCAGAGTTATTTCAATTCTCGTTTGGACAAGACTATTATACCAAACACTTTGGTAGAGGAAAAAGACAATTCTTTAATTTATATTCTGGTTATGATGTAGGTGGTATATTTGCGACTGGAAAGGATATTAATGGTAAGTTTTTACCTTTTATTAAAGTTCATTTAGGCATTGAATTATTCAAAAATAAATACATTTTAATTGATAATAAAATAAGCTATTTTGTTCCTTTTGTAGATAATAGAGGTTTTAGAGGATTAGCGTATTCTGCATCATTTAACTTTGTATTTTAGTGACCTTTTTTTCTGCTTTTGAAAATAGAAAGATGATAAACAAAAAAAAAAATGAGTAATAAGGACATTCAGTCCTACTGATTAAGCCCCTACACTTTTTTAGTGCAGGGGCTTAAATTATTACCTGAATAGAATATAAGAAATCATTACATGAAACAAAATCATACAATTTGTTTATTAATTATTTAAAATCAAAAACTATTCTTTTCTTAGGTCGAATACAGCTTTATTAACCTGTTACAATCACTTTAAATGTTTTTATTAATTTTTTATCTATAATTAATTGAAGATAATATATTCCTTTTTCATTGTTTCCAATATTTGTTTGTATTTCATTTGAACTAAAACTAATTACTTTTAATTCTATTTTTTTACCAAGGTTATCAATTAAGTATAGTTTTACATTTGATTGATTATTAATTGATAAATTGTTAAACTTTATATTTATTAATTCTTTTGTAGGGTTTGGATAAAAATTAAATGATTTATCATTATCTACTATTGATATACCTGCTACATTTTCAAAATTTGCGACAAGTATTCTGTCTGTTGAAACAGTAAAGCTATAATTTGGATCTGTTGACACTTGTGTTCCGTTTTCTGTCCAGTTTACGAAACTATAATCAGTTACTACTGTTGCTGATAAATTTACAGTTGCTCCGTTATCGTAAGTTCCTTCTCCCGTTGTTGCTCCACTATTTGAAGGACTTACATTTGCTGAAATAGTGTAAGTATTTAAATATAGATCGCTTTCCCAAAGACCTCTTCCAAAAGTACCAGCTCTTAGTTTACTTTGAGAAAGTACGTTATCATAATAAATTTCTAATTCTCCAATTCTTACATTAGGTAGGCCATTATTATATACTATCCAGTTGTCTGGACCATTTTTAAAAAACACGCCTATTTGTGTTCCAACATATAAATGGTTATTTTGTAAATTTTGTTTATTTTGTACAATAGTATATACTGGTAAATTCGGTAATCCTGTAGAAATATTACTCCAAGAAGTCCCCCCGTTAATAGATTCATATACACCATTGTTGTCATAACCACCTAAAGTAACCCATACTACATCTGGATTTCCATCTTTTACTGCAATTGACAATATACTGTTGTATGGTAAGTTATTATTGATTTCTACCCATGAATTACCATCATTAGTTGATTTCCAAATTGTATTATCATCAGCTACATATAATGTACCTCCATCAGAAGAAATGGCCATAGATTCAAAAAGATCATCAGTGTTAATCGTTGAAATACTAACCCAATTCTCCCCTTTATCTGTAGTTTTCCATACATCACTATAGCCAGCGTACAATATATTAGGGTCGGTTGGATGTATCAAATATGGAGTTACCCAAGCTCCAGTACCAGCATCAAAGGGAGTTATTACGTCTAAGTCTCCCCAGTGGTCTATTGTTTTGAATATCGTACCGCTTTCAGAAGCTACATATTGGGTATTATTATTTGTATAATCAATTATACATTCCATAGCATCTCCACCTGAAACATCAGTCCATATTCCTGCTGATAAAAGCTTAGAACCATTATCTTGTAATCCAGTAATAACTTCTCCTGATGATAATTTAGATACACCTATTTTATACATCTGACTGATGACAATTCCATTTGTTTTATCAGTAAATGTTGTTCCATTATTTGTTGATAAATAAATACCTCCATCATTACAGAGAAATAAATCTCCATTAGAACGATAATTTAACATATGTTGATCTGCATGAATATGTTGTGCTCCATAATCTGTTCCAGTCCAACTGGTTACTATAGAAAATGTATTCCCTCCATCTGTAGAATTCCAAGTGTTAACTCCTCCAATAATTACTCTGTTAGCATCAGTAGGAGATATAGCTATACACAAATCATATGCTCCTTGACCTCCTTGATCACTACCATCTGCTTCCCAACCTAATAAGTTATGATTAAGAATACTACCATCATATACTATAGAGAAATTTGTTCCACTATCAGTAGATTTTAAAATACTTTCTAAACCATCATCATTGTTACAAACGATTGCATATACATAGTTGTTATTTGCAGGTGTTACAGCTAGCTCAACTCTACTACCATTATTATTAGTTATTGTCCAATTATTACCACCATCAGTTGTTACATGAATAGATCCGTCTGAAGAAGAAGCATACAAGGTATTAAAATCGGTTGGTTTTGCTTCAAGGTCAACAAATTCTGTATAATTTAGAGTATTACTCCAAGTAGTTCCTCCATCAGATGTTTTGAGTATTCCATCAGTTGTAGCTGCTAATATTGTTTGATTATCATTGGGATTCAAAATCATTTTATAGATGAGTTTATCATCTCCTATTCCAAAGGTGATACCTGTCGTGTTCCAAGTGTCTCCATTATCAGTAGATTTTAAAACCCCTATACTGTAATTATGTGATGCATCTCTATCACCAGTAGCGATATAGATCGTATGTGATACATCATAATCTGAAGGTATTATAATATCACTTACACCTAATACATCATTATTATCTGTTAAACAAGTCCATGAACTTCCATTATCTGTAGTTCTCCACAATCCTCCTGATGGTGCTCCTACCCAATAGGTATTGTTGTCTGTTGGATGAAAAGCTACTGCTCCTATTCTACCAATACCTGCATAACCACCGGCAGAGCTATTAGGACCTAAATTAGACCAGTTTGCCGTTTGTGCTTTAAAACTTTTAGTTTGAGATATAAGATATTCATTATATATCTGTTGAGCAGATTTTTGAGGTAACCTACCTGTTTTAAAATCTATCTGCCCTTTCATAGACCATTCCCAACGTTTAAATTGCTTCCAGCCTACCGCTTTCTTTTTTATTCCGTCTTTCAAATAATATCCGTTTCTGTCTAAATTATAAGGTGCCCAAAAGCTATAAAAATCTTTTTGATAATCATAGAAATTTAATTCCTTTTCTGGTTTGTTTTTTGTTACCTCATTCTGAGCAATACTTCCGCTTGTAGCGATTAGTACTGCAACCATAATTAAAATTACTTTTTTCATATCATTTGTTAATTTGTGTGTTGATATATTATTTTCACTCTAACGTTTAGGTTCTGTTTGAAGTTTAAAAACGGTTAAGTGTCAGTTTATTGAATCGTCAAAGTTAGTGTGTTTTTTTTAATTTTAAATATCAAACTTTACAATTAGAGGGTTTTATTAAAAGCTCTTCTCTTTTAGGATTACAATAAAACCTAGATAAATTAACACCTCAAAATCATAAGTATTATTTCTTCAGTATTTCAGTCAATTTTATGTTTGAGTATTATTTTTTCGTATTATTAATAAGTCTTAATTTTGCTGATTTGAACATGTAATTCTAATAAATATTTAGATGTAATAAATCATTTATAGATCAAATAAAAACATTATTTATCCGAATTGTTTTGCTATTTTATACCTGAAAATTAGTGTTTTGAGGTTGATAATGAATTATCGTCATTTACATTAATATTCGGTGTAACTGTGTTGATTAATTCGATAGCAATCGGATTCCTATCATTTTCCTTTTAAAATAAAGAGGATGTACCTAATAGCAATGGGATTTACATGTTTGAGTATTATTTTTTTCTTATGACCTAAGTAGGTAGCCTTACAAAGTTAAATAATTAATACTAAATTGATTTACTTATTTAGATGTGAAATTGAAGGTGAAAAGTATTTTTTAATTTCTGAGAATAATCTGATGTAATACTGTTAAAATTCAAAATAACTTTTACATTGCAGAATAAATTTACAGATTGAACTATCAAATTAATGAAATATCAGCAAATAAGGATATAACTATCAAAACATTGCACTACTCTGATGTGAATGTAACAGGTTTAGATTTATCATGTTTAAATGAATTAGAATTAATTAAATTCAAGTCGTATGGTTCAAGTAAACGAAAATTAGAATTTTACTTTTCAAGAGTCTTATGGCTAACGTTTAATCAAAATCAAAATATCACTTATAAAACTACTGGAAAACCGATTGTAAAATATGGTTTTTTATCTATGTCACATTCTCATCAATATGTCGTGATTTGTTTTTCTGAAAGGATAGAATTAGGAATTGACATTGAACTGATTTCTGAAAAAATTAATAAAGTAAAATCTAAATTTCTTCATCCAAAAGATAAGTACAAAAATTTAATTGAATTAACACAGTTGTGGACTATAAAGGAAGCATTTTACAAATTGTTTGACGGTGATGGTATTTTTTTAATGGATGATGTGTATACAGAAGTGTTACATACAGAATCTAATTCTGAGGTTTTTTTTGATGACAGAAGTTTAAAAGCAAAATCACATTCATTTTTTATTGAGAAAGATTTTATTATTACCTATTGTATTCTAAAAAAGTAACTAATTGTAGAGTTGTTAGTTTAATGATGATTACTTTTGTGTAAAATAAGCATCATGAATTTATCAGATTTACCTAAAGAAATTATTTCAAATTTTAAAATTAACAGATTTCCAAAAACTAATAATAGGTCTTTATTGGCATGGAGTAAGGCAGATGAATTTATGGTTTGGCTTTTAAAATCTAATGATTTATTAGATAAATCTATTTCTATTTATAATGACAGCTTTGGTTATTTAAGTTGTCATTTATTGTCAGATAAAACTGAAATTAAAATTGATAGTAAAAGTCAAGAAAAAGCAATTACACAAAATTTGGAAGCAAATGGATTAGAATTTAATGCTAATCAATTTGTTAGTTTACAAGCTAATCCAAGTAAAGAAACTTGTGCTATAGCTGAAGTGGTGGTTTTAAGAATACCAAAATCATTAGATTTATTTGAGCAGTATTTAAGTCAAATCAGTTCAAATGTTACTAAAGACTCTGTTGTTATTTGCTCGTTTATGACTAAGTATTTTACTAAAGGTATGATTGAATTAGCTGGTAAATATTTTGAAATTGTTGAACAGACAAAGGCATGGAAGAAATCAAGGTTAATTGTTTTATCTAAACCAAAAACTATTGAAGTTAAACCTTTGTTAAACGAGATTAATTCTGATTTTGGTGTATTTAAACAGTATTTTGGTGTGTTTTCAGCAAAAAACATTGATTATGCGACTCAGTTTTTAATTCAGAATATTGAATTGCCAGAAGAAACAAATTGTGTGTTAGATTTAGCATCAGGAAACGGTGTTTTAGCAAAACAAGTTCAAAGTATTAAACCAAATGTTGAGATTCATTTAGTTGATGATTCATTTTTGGCTGTAGAAAGTTCGAAACTAAATATTTCAGGAGATAATGTCCATTTTCATTTTAATGATGAACTAAGTGAGTTTGGTTATGGCTTTTTTGATTATATTATTTCAAATCCTCCGTTTCATATTGGTCATGAAATTGATATTAGTTTACCGTTGAGCTTATTTAAACAAGCTGGTAAATCATTGAAACCTAACGGAGCCTTTCAATTAGTTTTTAATAATCATTTGAATTATGCTACTCAATTAACTAAGTTTTTTAAAGAAGTTAAAGAAACTGCTAAAAATGATAAGTTTACTGTTTTGACTTGTAGAAAGCCTGTTTAAAAGGAATTCTTTTTTATCATAATATCTATTGGTAACGAAAGGCTACGGAAAGATAATGAGGGAGAATTAAGTTCTTTTGATATAACTGCTGTTAATTTTAATTAAGGTACA
>Ga0256824_10000526_pt1 | contig 14750 bp, 11 predicted proteins | sample CV67metaG_FD_191570 | JGI IMG/M metagenome (GOLD analysis project Ga0256824, IMG submission 191570) | Hydrothermal vent microbial communities from East Pacific Rise, Pacific Ocean - CV67 | ecosystem: Environmental > Aquatic > Marine > Hydrothermal vents | place: Pacific Ocean: East Pacific Rise...
TAACTTAGGGTCGTCCCCTGCACATCCCGACAATAGAAGACCAACTGTCCCCAAAAATAAAATACCTGAAGTTCCCTTGCTTGGAATAAAGCCTAGTTTCATTTTGATTTCCCGCCTTGTTATTTATATAAGATACAAAAAGTATCTCAAACTTAATTAGTATGATACCATTTTTTTTTAATTATTTTGTAGGAGTTGTGATGGAGAAGTAAAAGGAGGACTACCAATTCCTCCCAACCCCTTTTTTATACGCTTCCTTGTGGCTTCTAGCATTTGTATTACTTTTATATTTTCGAGAGTCAACTGTTTGTTTACTGCTACTATCAACCCGATGGTTCACCGAGCTATTTTTAGATTTTTCATTAATCATTTTCCCAACATAAGCATTTGCTTGGTCTAAATCATTTTTACCTTTAGCAAGCTTACCTAGTATGTCTTTCTCTTGCTCACTAGAAAGATTACCTTTTACGTTTAGGCTATCCCCTGCGATAGCAAGTTTGTTCACTTCGTCCCAATCTTTCTTCTTGAGGGCAAGTTCCATCTCAGCAAGCAAAAGTCCCTCTATTCCCTTACCCCCTTTTACAAAAGCCCTGCCATCTAGCCTAGTGCTTGTTGTTGCATAGAAATCATTACTGTCTGAGATAACTTTTCCTGTAGGGTTATTGCTCTTAGAATAAAGAGCTAAAAGGGTTGACAAAGTACCTGACCCTGAAGGTAGGCTAATTTTACCTATTTTAGGGTCAAGCTCCCTCATAGACCTTGAATATTCACTCAGTCTACCCCTTAAAGAAGATAATTGACGGTCAGAAAGACCCTTCTTTTCCCCCTCTTCCATAATTTTTCCGAAATTATCACCCTCTGAAGTATTTTCTTTTATTTTCTGTTCCAAGAGCGTTAATTGGTTATCATCAAGACCAAGTTTTTTAGCTTCTTCTAGTATTTTCGAGCCATCAGATGAACTATTCTCTTCTACTTTTGTTTTCAGTTCTGCCAAAACAGCCACAGAAAGACCCATTCCTCCAATTTCTTTTATTAAATTATCTGAGTTTAAATGCTTTCCTATATTCAAACCATTATTCCTAATCTCCTCCTGCAATCCATCACTTATTCTAAAATGATAGTCTATTAATATTCCATCTCGAAGAGCTTCTGCAAAGTTGTCTTTGTCTGATAAAGCTTCTCTGTGGAGGACAGGAAGAACTCTACCTATCTTATTTATTTCCTTGTCAAGGTCTTTTTCATCCAACCCTTTAAGTTCAGGTCTCGATAGAACCTCTGCATACGTTGTCTTTCCCGCAAGAATTTCAAGCTGTGCAGATTGAATGGTATCTCTTCTTTTTGCCAAAACAGTTATAAGAAGATTTCTCTCCTCTCTGCTAAGGTTCTCCATATTTATTTTACCAACACTTCTACCTTCAATACTTTGGTCTTTGATACCAAAAGGAAACTTGGTAGCTAACATTTTAGCTTTGCTTTTTATGCCGTCAGAAAGATTTTTTGGTTGAGAGTTATATTCAAATCGAGAGAGAAGGCTATCTTTTACAGAATTTGTCTCTTTTATTTGAGAACGAAGCTCTTTTTCCTTCTCTATTCCTTCTTTTATTTTCAGTTCAAGATGTTCTACTGCTTCAATCGCATTTTTATGGGAGGGACTAGCGGGAGCAGACCCTATTTCCTCATACAGCTTCTTCTTTAGCTCCTCAAGCTCTTTCTTTTTGTTTTCTGCATCAAGCTTCGCCTGAGACAAAATGTTCGCAGGAACGGAAGATGTGTCAGAATTTAAAAAATCCTCATTTGCAGAAAGTTCTTCTTCTATCTCGAAAAATCTTTCTTTTAAATGTTCGGGAGCATCGGATTTCTCAACCTCCCTTTCAAAGTAAGCCTTTTCTTCAAGAAGTAAAGTTTCTTGAGCCCTTTCAAGAGCCTCTTTGGAACGAATAAGAATTCGTCTCTCTTTGTCTGCCTCGATACCTACAGTGTCTTGAAAATTTTCTTCTATAGATTTTTCAATTAAATTACCTAGCTCCGACTCGGACATACCTGTTTCTACATCACGCTTTAGCTTTTCTGCCGAATACTCAACAACCTCTCGTATGGTATGCTCTGACTCGGCTTCTTCTGCAACCTTCTCAGCAAAGGCTTCGTCAACAATTTGACTAGCAATTCCAAGCTCATCTGCAAAAACATTCAAGTTTCTAGCACTTGCCTGTCTTTGGTTTACAGAATTTTCAACATAAGCCATTTCCTTTGCAACAACTTCATTGATTTCAGCTTTTATTCTACCGACCATATCTTTTCCTGCCTGAGCTTGAATAGTCATATATGCCATAATACCACCAATTAAACTCATCCCCGCCATTGCGTTAGCTTGATTAGAGGTCGCTTGTCTAGCCTTTTCAGCATCTTGTGTATATTCTTCTTCTAGCTTGTCAAAACAAGCCTTTCCTAAAGAAGGAACTGTTTCAAAAGAGGTCGTAGGATTTTTAGCTCCTTCCATACATACTTCAAGGTTTCTGTATGCCTTATTGTTTTGAAAAAAATTCTGCTTCAATGTGTCCTTGATGCCTTCAGGGTTTCTCAACCTAGAAACCAAGTTATCTGCAACATCCAAGTAAACTAACTCCTGATAACGCTCTCTAATAATGTCCATATCAGGAAGACCATATATATCTCTTTCCTTCACAGTCTCAGAAGCTATAGAAAGGTCTTTCCCATAGCTTTTTAATTGAGCCACATCCTCTTTATTGAAATACGCATTATCCTCAAAGATGGGGCTATCTATTATTCGACCTAAATCTATATCGTTAATTGTTGCCGAAGTTGCTTTGGTTAATATGTTGATAGCGTTCATTAAGTCATTTACTTTATCAGCATTTGGCTTCTTTTCCTCTAGTTCCTTATTTAGGACAGAGGAAATAATCTTTTGCTCATCTTCTTCTGTATAAAACTTTTCAAAATCTTCAGGATATAAGGACTTATTGATAGCAAGATGAAGAGAGTCTCTAAAAATATTTTGAGACTGTTCGTGATTTTTTTGAGACTCAAAAGGAATATATTTCCTATGAGGATTTTGGGCATCTTTATCAGGATTATATAGAGACTCAAAATCACGCTTGTTTTTGCTTAGGTCACTTTCCAAATTAGAAAGAATATCACTAAGCAACTCATCAGTTACCTCAACACCTCTAGCTTTTAATGTATGAACAAGAGACTTTTTGAAATCTTCATCTGCCTTATCCGCACCATAAAATGTTTCTCCCTCTCCTGCATTGTCAACATAATTGTTTTCAAAAAATTCTTTATCTGCCCATCTTGCTAAATAAGCAGTTGGATATAGTGGGGTAGAAGAAGCAAATCTATCAGCAATATCATTACCGAGAGAGAAAGAAAAATTATGATTTTCGGTAAACAATTTTTTGTTTTCTATATAGTTTTTATAATTTGAAACAACCTCATCTACAGGAACGCTACCTAGAGAAATATCAGCTTCTTCAAGAGCCTCAACAAGTTTTGATAGCTCGGGAGGCATAGGACTTTCTTGTCCCCTTTGGGAAGCAGAATTCAGATAATCATCTAGTGATATTTTTCCTTCATTCTCGGACTGAGGAGAGAATTCATAAGAAAGAAACTCCAACCCTTGAAGAATTTGTTGCTCAACCTTCTTATCTTCAATGGTACTATCATTGAGAAGTTTGTGTAAATCTCTATCTTCAATTTCATCAAGTATGGCAAACATACTCTCTTGTCTAAGTTTTTTATATTCTCTATTTTTTGTATCTAATTCATCAAGGTGATTAAACATATTTAAAATCACACGATATTCTGAATTGTGAGCTTTCCCCTTGTTGCGAAGTTCATTTTGAAGTTTTGCAAAAATCACTTCAGGAGACTTGTCTGCCCAATAACCATCTTTAGCCAACAGGTCATTAAGCGTTCCTCTTAAATCCTCATCGTAATCCATTTTAGCGAGAAGAGACTTTGCAATAGTCATTTTTATTTGAGATGTGTTATTTAAAAGAAACTCGTAGTTATCCATCTTTATAGCTTCATTTGTTAATACACCTTCAGGAGCTAGGAAATTATTACTAACTGCATCAGGAGCTTCTGCAAACAATCTGTCAGCATCAGAAATTCCAAGCATTTTGTAGTGATTGACAGGGCTTCCATCTATAGCATCAGCGACATTGGAACTAATTGCAAAACCTCGCCCTTCTCTACCAACATCTTTGTCATTAAACTCTGCTAGTCCTATCTTAGCTCGTCTATCTTCGTGTTCCCTATGGGTAGCCCCTCTAAGATTACCTTCTCCATCAAGAGTGGCATCCTCGAAGATACGAGAAAGAGCTTCTTCTTGCTCTTCTTTTCTTTTACCCCATCCTTTGTCTTTGCCTTTCTCGGCACTTGCATCGCCACCAATTATATCATTTCCCTTATTCCTACCTTTTGCATAACCATCAACCATTACTTGTCTTTCCTTTTTTTATTTTATAAAAGTCTTCTATTTGCCTTGATACTATCTATCTTATTATTTGTTGTTCCGAAAGAACGAAGCACTTCTTTTTTTGCTTTATCTATAGACTCTTTTAATGCCCCTGAAAGCGTCCCAAGAGAATGGACTATATTCTCGTATTGCTCTATATTGTCATTTTTTAATTCTTCTGTCTGTTTAGCCAATTCCCTCTTAATAGGAGTAACAACAGCGTTATGCAAAGCAGAAAGTTGTTCAGATGAAAACTCTTTCGCTTCCTCTACAGCTTCACTTGAAACAGCTTGACTTAATTTAACAATATGTACGGTAGCCTCTTCATCACTTAAAGTTCCTGATTTCAGCCTAGAAACTATTTCCTCTGCCTCTGTGGTAACTTCACGAATGTTGTCTGAAACAATTTGGTTGAACATTTCTTCTGAGTCAGCATCTAGGCTATCCATACGCTCATTCATATCATCTATGCGAGAATTAACATCATCAAAGTATTTACCTAACAAAATATCGAAAGCCTGAACAAGAGCCATTTCCTCATCCCCTACACCAAGATGCCTTATCTCTGCCATAGTTTCTCTAAACTCCACAGTAGGATGCTTTAATACCCTTTTGGCTTCACGGGCAGGATAAGGACTAGGGTTAATAAGAGGAACACCCCCTGTCAACTGTTTATCTCGTTTATCTTGCATACGACCAACTAGGGAGGTTATTTCATCATCTAAATTCCCCATCGGGCTTTCCAAAGAGTGTGGTGTAGATTGTTTTTTTAAATCATACCCCGTTTCAGGAGGAAGGTCAGGCAGTACAGAATGTGTGCTTATCCTAGAAGGAAGGGATATGTTGTTTTTATCTAAATGATTTCTTGAATTCATTTAACTATTCCTTTTTTATTTATTTTTGGGAAACTCCACTATCTACAGATGCGGACTTTCCTTGTATTTTCTTGTCTTTAACCTTTTGGTTTACCTCGGCAATACGCTCTTTGATACTAATTGGCTCATTTTTTTCCACCGAGGGAGAAGGTGATGAGGTGTTTGGGACATTATCCGCCCTAGACCCTTCATCATAAGCAAAATTATTTTCATTTTGACTGCGTACAGCCTCGTCTGCTTGCTCTTCATCACTTATTGTATCATTATTCTGAGGATAATGCTCATTATTTTGAGGTAAAACAAACTCTTCTTCACCACTTAGTGAAAAAACATCAATATTATTCGCTACAACCTCTTCCCAAGGGGTGATATCCTTGCTATTTCCATTTTGTTGTGCTTCCCACTCATCTTTAGTAATTCTATTTCCATCTTGGTCACTAAAAGTAGTAGTAGCTTCCGCACTTTTTTGACCTGACGCATCCACGTTGCGTGAAGAAGTTATATCTTTCTCAACATACTCATCATAAGAAGATTTGCTGTTATCAAACGGTTTTTCAATAAGCACGGCATTTCTGTGAGCAACTTCTTCCCAAACCATTTGTCTAGCTATGGGGGAGATGTTATCTTCTTCAGGCTTACTATTGCTTTTGGTATCAACCAAAATAGACTCACTGTTAATGGACTCTTTTGCTTCTAAAGGTAGCATACTTTCAATAGCTTCATTCTCTTCCTGTTCTTTGTTGTTATTGTTTTTAGTATCATTGGACATTTTAATGATAGTATCATACCGAGAGACAAGTTCTTCGGCTCTAATTAGTGCTGTCTCTATTCTTCTAAGAAGGTCACTTGCTAAAACAATATCACCATCAGAGGTCAGAGGGGTTTCTGATTTTAAGGCAATTTCTTTCATAGCTCTTTCTTTTGCCTCAGTATCATTATCTTCGTACCAAACATCACCCTCAAGAAATCTTTTTACTATATCTTTATCAGCAAGAATGGGACTGATTTTTTCAATATCTTGTTTATAGCCAATATACTCTTTTCTTATTTCTTTTACTCCATTAATTATGTCATTCTGTTGTGACTCATCCAAAGATGAGAATATAGAAGAGTTTATAGTTTCATCTATCTTTGCAATATTTTCATAATGAAGTGTTGCTGTGTTTATAAGAGTTTTCTCAGCAAGAAAGGAAAGTTTATAGTTAAAAAGGGCTTCTATTTCTCTTGGCGTTGAATTTAAGGGGACGTTAATTTCGAGATTATTTTCTATAGCCTCCTGTGCAACTCTTTTTCCAAGGGTACTGTTTTTACTATCAGGGAATACAAATTTCACATTATAATTGTCTCCTTCTTCTAATAGCCAAGAAGTAAACAGTATCGGCTCAGTTTCTTCCTCGTGAGAAGTGTTTTCATTTGTATTTGTATTTGGTTTGGTTTCCATTAGGTAATCCTTTTCTCTATCATATTTGTATGTTTTTAACATTATACTATAAAGATGAGGCAAAGAGAGGAGCACCCTCTTTTAAAAACTATTAAATTAATTACTTGTTGGTTTTGGGGAAGCTTTTTTGGTTGAAGATTTTTGAGAAGGTTGTTTTTTTACAGATGAGGTATTTTTTTTCTTTTTATTCATCATCGCTTTTTTCTTCGGCACATTTTCATCTACTTTGTTATAACGTGAAAGAAAATCTCCTTCGAGAAGAGGAGTTGTTTTAAACGGGGGTTCTATTCTCTTTGTCAAGAAGCCCACTATGATATTAATACCCCATACTTGTTCCAATTCAGAAAATGAATAATTAAAATAAGAGCGATAAACAATATAATACCCACCAACAATAAAGATACCCATTTTTAGACCCACCCAATCATTGCTTAATGAAAACAAAAAGAATAAAGTCCAAATGAAGCCCTCTTTTGTAAATATTATCCACATAGGATGAAGTAGCCTCTCTTTTTGATGCCGATAAATAAGTTCGTCAAAGTTGGTAGGGTCGAAACTCTTACCTGATTTATCTTGTTTTTCTTCCATAGATAGTCCTCTTTTTCTTATTTTATTGCAGTATCAATAGCTTTTAGCATTTCATCAATTTCTTTATTACAAATGTCTGCTCTAAAAATTGATGAGATTGGATATGCCCTAGCAACAGTTCTGTTTAGTGCTTCATCGAATTCTTTTTTCTCTTTTGCCATATCAGCCTTTATCATTGCTCTACTATTCATAACTTGCATAGCGTTCCATCTAAACAGGTTTCTCTTTGATAAAGGTATCTCTTTTGCTCTGCTCTCAGAAGTGTCCGATAAATACCCTTTCGAGGTCTTCAGTTTAAAGAGTCTCTGTCCATATTTTGTTTCAATTGCCTTGTAAGCTTTTTCTTTCAATGTTGCTAATTCTTTATCATTTTTTACAAACTCATCAAAAGTATGTTTTTCTCTTTTGTAATAATCAATCAAGTTATTCGCTTTGAGGGTAGTATATTTAGTTTTTACCCGAATAGCAATACTATCCTGAAGAACACCAAAATCGGGAGATAACTCATTTACGATTTTGGCAACTGCATCCTCTTTGTCATCCCCATCTGCGGGAGTAGCAGGAAGACGAACATCTTCCGCAGTAGCAGTTTTTGAAATTAATCTATGTGCGAGGTCAGTAAGCTCTTGGTCTTCAACATTGAGTGTTTGCCACATTCTCCCCTCGGCAGAACTTGGATTTGCTTTAGCATTTTTAGCTATCAATCCGCCATCTTTTTTTCTTATCTCCTCATAGCTGAGACCACTTTTGTACTTTCTGTCTTTCTTCGGTTTGACTTTTTTTGCCTCTCCTCCAACACCTTCAAGCTCAACATCAGAAATAACAACAGCCAAAGCATCAAGTTCTTTCGTTGAGGAAGGGGTTGTCCCGTTGCCATTACCCGTACCCGTACCCGTACCCGTACCATTACCCGTACCATTACCGTTGCCTGAGCCACTACCTGAACCGTTACAAATAGAGCTTAGTGAGTCTAGCCCTTTGAAGCTATCACCCATAGAACCTAACAAACAACCTGTTGTTCCACCAAAGGCAGAGTCTCCTAGTTTACTTTTTATATCAAGCATACTACAGAGTCCATCCATTTTTCCACTAGCTCCACCCAACAGTTTTCCTATATCAATGTTTTTAGCGAGACAACCCATCAAGTGATTATCCCCTGAAATACTAGAAAAAATACTACTAGGGTCAAACTTTCCAAATATCTTGTCTATCCCATCAGTCATTTTCCCTATACCTTTTAGCATATCATCCATTGAACTTGAAATGCCCAAACTAGACAACCCGCTTATCCCAAGCATACTTCCAACACCTTTTACCGCACCACCAATATCTCCACTTTGAAAACTACTTATAGCACCCGAAGCACCACCAACAGCACCCGTAACAGAACTCGTATCTGTCCCACTTCCCGAAGAAGTTGTTGCCGATGTTGTAGCTTTGGTATCGCTACCGCTTCCAAACAAGTCCCAAGCAGAAGCAGGGGATGATAACACTATCATCACGCAAACGGCAGAGCTTACCAATCCTACTTTAACTTTTTTGGTATAGGTTTTTTTATGTTTCATATTTACAAATCCTTTTTAAACTTTTTTAACAGAGTAATCTAACACCTATTTTTACATAGGGTTAGAGAACTTTTCCCCTCTTTGAGAAACTGCATCTGCTGTAGAACTAATTGACATAGTTTCCGACTCATTAATCCCAAGCTTCTTTAATACATACTCAGGGAATTTCATAATTGTAATTAATGCAATAAATAATCCAAACACATCAACAAGAATTGCTGATAAATTCTCGATAGCACCAATATTCATATAGCTCGTGAAACTATCTGTGTCATTATTTGCAACTGCCATAAGTCCAACAGAAGCTTTTTGACCTTCAAGCATAATAATCATAAGATAAGAATACACAGTTGTAAACATCTCGTAAACAAAAATGAAAGTGTAAGCACCAAGAACAATCAAAGAAGGGTATATCATAAGAACCAAGGTATCCCTCGCAAACCCTACCATTTTAGACTCGCCTTGTCCTCCTTGTTTCGCAAAAGCCCACACCACAATAAATACACTCGCAATCGTATGAACCATTAGGTCTTTAAAATACAACACTGTTTTAAGTAAAAGCATTATGGCGATGGTGGATATAAACATCACAGTAAAAGTCAACTTCCACGCATAGATAGCAACTAGGTAACTGACAACAAAAATAAGGGAACGCCAAGCAAAAGCATCGGTAACATCAGTAGGTACAAATGCCATCAATATTTTTAAAGGGAAGAAGGCTTTTGATGCCCCTCTTTTTGCCATTGTTTTAAGCTTTCTAACAAATCGCTTAAACCCTTTTTTGGCTTTTCCCCCACTTGCTAAATTACCTGTCCGTATCTCTAGTTTATCTCCATAAATTTTATCAAGGTATCCACTTATCCCCTCTTGCATACCTGAAAATCCTGGCAACATATTATATAGAAGAAAATGAGACATATATGAAGTAACAGCACCCGCAAACTGTTGGGCTGTATCTGAAGTATAGTTGGCAAGTTCTCTTATTCTATTTCCATTTCCCATTTCTGTTGTTTTAATTGTTGCCTTTACTCCAACAGCTTTCACCATAGACTTAGCTTTGTCTACAATTTTATCATAATCTACTCCATTTGACAGAAACATATCCCCGTGTTTCATAATAAAATAACTAACAGGGACATTGAACGTGTTCACCCAACCCATCTTATTTTGAACAGCAACCATATTGGAGGTCAACTGATAAACAGACTTAGCCATTACTTCATCAATGTTTTTAATTCTTGCCTCCGTTTCAGCAATGTTTAAATACATATCATAAGGAGTCACACCAACAAGAGTGTGGGCTTTTTTACACAAGTCAAAAGAAAAAGAACTAATATTGTTATTTTTTGCAAATGTTTGATTTTCCCAATTACTATCCACTGCCATAGTTGCCTGTGGGTTGGCACTATAGAAAGCCCCACTATCAGCTTTAAAATAGTCTCTACATTGTTCAGCTATTTGTACCGCAGGATAATACATACTTGCCTGCGAAACACCACTTTGAAAAGCCGAAGCAATATCTTTGACACTTAAAACTTCTTGTTTTTTCACAACAAAGGACAAGAAGGCATCAAGACCCAAATCACTCATCATCGTTCCGAAGTTAGCACCCATCTGAGCACTTTCCCTAATAACAAACTTCATAATGGTTTTATTCTTTCAGTACTCTTCTTTAATTGTTCCCGCCCCTGTTTCGGCGGTGGAGGCAGAAGTGTTTGGTGTTGGCATAGAAATAAAGAATACACCCATCCCCACTAGCATAGCAAGGGTTTTCATCCAATTATCTTCACTGACTTTGAAACCTTGCTCTCTATTTATCAAGTGTCCAACACCCATTCTAGTTCCACCAATTAAGATAAACCAAAGACTCATAATATATAAAAGTTGAGTGGACATAACATCGTATCCTAAGTCAAATCTTCTTTGAAAATTATAATAAAAACCCCAAAGTTTTAATTCAAAAATATCAACCCAAGAACTTATGTTTAAGATATATTTACCACTTCCTGTTGTCGCTTGTTTGTTTTTATAGGTAGCCTCTTCGGTAGCATCAGGTTCATTACTGAACCAACTTGTAACATAGGTATATGCTCTTGTCGCAGTAGATTTAACCGTAGTAATTAAATCAGCCTGCTCAGTGGTCATAGATGTCGCATTTAGTTTCCAAACAGAGTTTATTTTGATTTGTCCTGTAGCTTCATCATATCCCTCCACCATTCTGTCATCTAGGGTTATTAGACCCGCAAGAAAGTTGGAAAAGGTATTTTCTTTTTTCATTGCATCAAGATGGGTGGGGTCATAATATGGTAGAACTAGACTTTTGTAAGTAATGTTTCTTATCTTATCTAGGCTTGCATCAACATTTGTTAGATTTCTGTTTGATTTGTCCTGACCATTCAATACAAGTTCTTTAAGAGATTTGTGAACTGCATTAAGGCTAGTTTCTGTCTGCGATAAAACGCCATCAGAAGCACCTACTTTGTTAAATATAGTGTTTATTTCTATACCGTTATTGTTTTTATAATCAGAAAGGGTATCTTTTTGGAAAAGGTCAAACTTTCCATAATGCACTGCATCTGTACCGTAAAGGGTATCAGTGATTGTACTTGTCATTTTCCTATATCCCCTTGAGGTATAGGCACAAGTTTGAGCTAGGTCTTTTCCGCCATATCTATATTCACAAGTATAGTCCCCTGATGCAAAATCAACAGCGACAAGAGAATGTTTTAGATTATAAGGAGAAGCTGAATAATTCGCTAGGGCAGGACACTCGTACAACTTCGTGTAGTCGGGAGTTCCTGATATGGGGTTCGTTGGTTGAAAAGTTGAACCACACTGCAATTCATTGTTGATTTCAGTACCCGTTTTACCAAAAACGGAGATTGAGGCAAGCATTATCATCAATAAATAGACGAGAAGCCTTCTTGTTGAGCTATTTTGTTTCATAAAATTTCCTTTTAAACATTTGTAAACTGCTCAATAGAGCCCGCTTCTTTACCCGTGTACGACTTAGATTGGGCAATTTGTCTACTGATACCATCAGATGCCGATACCTGTAGTGGGACAGAAGTTCTGATTACTTTATAAGTAAACACATCATTGTCTTCAAGCTTTTTCATTATACTTTTTACATCAACCAAAGAAGAAGCATCCGTATTCATAGAAAGAACTTCTAGGAGGGCGGTACTTTGCAACTCATCTGCAACCGCCTGTATCTCAGGAGGAGAGTATATGAACTTGTCACTATCACTAACTTTAAGAGATGCAAACTTTGCATCAATATAACGAATATTTCTAGTGATATTGAAATCTAATGTAAAAGCTTCCTTTAATTCATCAAGAGAAAATCTCTCATCGAGAACACCTTTAAAATAATCAGACAGATGAGAAAACTCCTCGGGAAGGTCTTTTTCTTTTCCTTCATTAACACTCTTTGTGTATCTATCAAACATTTTACCTAAAGATTTTGAAAGTTTTTTCTTATTTATGTTTTTATATAGGGTAAATATTTTCTCTGCATCTTCCATACTTGGATAACCAAGAAAATAAAGCCTATCAAAACGCCCTTTCCGTAAGAATTCGGGGGAATATTTCATAATGTCAGTAATATTATTCGCTGTAGCTACAAAGGTAATATTATTGTCAAGTGCATTAAAGATATTATTTAATCTTGTAAGGAGTTTACCAAAAACTTGTTTTGCTATAAGGTTTCCACCCGTGAAGTCGAACATCTTTTCAATTTCATCAAGGAGAAGAAGATAACTTTCATCCTGAGCTTCGAGAAAGTCAAAAAGTTCATCCATAGAACGAGTAGGAGAAGGAAGAGTCATAAAGAAAGGCAAGTCTAGTTGAACAAAAAATTTCCCTGACTGACCCGCAAAACATTCAGCAAAAAAACTCTTTCCTGCACCCGCAACACCAAAAAGAAACAACCCCGCAATGGATTTTATTCCCATTCTTTCAAGTATAAGCATCCTTCCAACATCAGAAGACAAAACCTCTGCTCCTGCCATATCTGCGAAAGTCTTTGTGGGTTTAAGAATAGTAATCCCCATTCTTTGATAGATTACTTCTTCTTTTGGAATACCAATTCTAAGTTGTTCTGAAGTGTAAGGAAAGTGTTTACCTCTTAGGTAGATAACTGAAAAAATACTGACCTTTGGAAAACCACTATTCTCGGGGTCAGCAGAAGAAATAATTACTTTATTGGAGAAATCAGACTCAGCGGTAATCATAGCTTTTATCTCATCAAAAGAAGGCTCAAGAAAGAAAACAGAGGTATCAACAAACGAGGTATCAATTGAAGGATGTTCTTCTTTCATCCCATTTTTTAACTCTTTTTTTATATCCTCAATAGTTCCCGAATAAAAATACTGCTCATTAGTTTGTATCCATACCATCTTTTAGAGTATCCTTTTCATAAACCAATAAGCCCATCTTTTAACACTTAACTTTTTCAAGACAAAGGCAATACAAAAATCAAGACCAAATAACTATTGACAGAATTGTTTGGTGTAGATAGTCATATAACTACCATTTCCACCACTAGAGCCCAAATTTGTAAAAAAGTGGTAAATGAGTTGGTTTGCATTTGGAGTATAACTATAAGTCAATCTCGTATCGTTTCCAATTTTTGTTGCAACCAAAGTGGAATCATCCCATAGCATACCACCAACAGCACCACCACACACATTCCAAGAATTACCACCCGTACCATTTTCTACATAAGCATCAGTAGCAAAAGTTGTAACCAACTTATTAGTAGTGTCACGAAGAGAAACCTCTGAAATAGAAATACTCATAGTTGCAGAACTTCCCCTGCACAGGATTTTAGGGAGAGTTACACATTTATATCTTACGCTCCTCCCACCAATTGAACGAGTTTGCCCTCCTATACTAGAACCATTACTAATAAGAACCTTCTGAGATGACTCAGCAGAGTTTATTAAGTTATCGTATTCAGGAGGAATTATATACTCTGCCCCCAACAAAAAGGAAGATGCAAGAAAAAAAATAACTAATATTTTTGTATTTTTCATAAGCTTTTTCCTCTGTTACTTAGCATTTGGACACTTGGCATTACAATTACCTGATGTGTCTTTGAAACAATTGCACTTCTCTCCGTTTGAGTGAGTGTTAGAAGAGGCAGAAGCACCACCGCCTTTTACATTACATTTAGCTCCACTACAACTACTTGTACATTTAATACTACTACTATGAGGAATTTTACACTTACTTAACCCTTGGCAGTTTGGATTTGGGGGACATCCCGCAGAAAGACTAATGCTTGAAAAAGCAACTATAACAATAGATAGAAAAAAGTTTCTAATTTTCATAATTTTATCCTTTAAATTAAGTTTTTATGATTTATGATACCTAAACTTTAGATAAAAACAAATTATTTTTTGTTTTTATCTAAAATCAACAAACTCAAAGTATAAAAGCAAAATTGAGATAATATGCTTTTATACTACGTTTACTACTTTGTTGCGTTGGGACACTTAGTAGGTGTTGCGTTGGGACACTTAGTAGGTGTTGCGTTGGGACACTTAGTAGGTGTTGCGTTGGGACACTTAGCCTTCCCCTTAATAGTAATAACAGACTTATATGGAGTAGAAACTTCCTGCTTCATTCCTTCATTCTCCGTAGAAGATGACCCGAAGCCATTTTCTGAGGAAGAAGTAATCCCTCCCGCATATACAGAAACAGACAACATTAATCCTGAAACTAAAACTAAAACTTTTTTTCTCATAATAAAACTCCTTTTTGTTTTTATTTTTTAAATCAAATAATTAAGTAGT
>Ga0256824_10000527_pt1 | contig 14742 bp, 16 predicted proteins | sample CV67metaG_FD_191570 | JGI IMG/M metagenome (GOLD analysis project Ga0256824, IMG submission 191570) | Hydrothermal vent microbial communities from East Pacific Rise, Pacific Ocean - CV67 | ecosystem: Environmental > Aquatic > Marine > Hydrothermal vents | place: Pacific Ocean: East Pacific Rise...
AAACTATGATGAGATTGAGTTTCAACATGCAGATGAGAGACAACTTTTCTTTATGATTAAAAAGAAAATGGCTGCTGAAGCAGGTGTGATTATGAATTACGATGACCGATATAATGACTTGGCTCACCTCATACTTGATGAACTTTATGAGAACTACTTAGCAGAGTATGATGTGAATGAAAACCAAGTAAAAAATGTGATTTTTAAAGCATTTAAAGCCTTTGCAGATGCTTATGATGAGATAGATGACCTTGTCTATGATAAAATCAGAGGTATGGAGAAAGAAGTAACTCCTGGAAGCCAAGATTATGAACTTCTTTATGAAAGATTTTATCAAGAGGAACTGTCTAAAAGAGGAATGTTGTAATGCAAAAAGTTTCACTTTATTTTGAAAATGGATTACTTCTTGAAGCCAAAAGCTTTGGGGCAACGGGTACCTCGGTAGGAGAAGTAGTATTTAACACTTCTCTTACAGGGTATCAAGAGATAGTCACAGACCCCTCTTATGCAGGACAGTTTGTAACATTTACGATGCCAGAGATTGGTAATGTTGGATGTAATGTGCAAGATATGGAGAGTAAGGGTGCATACTGTAAAGGTATTATCGTTCGTACCTACCAAGATAGACCTTCTAACTTTAGATGCGAAGAGACACTTAATGCTCTAATGAAAAGAGAGAATGTGCTAGGTATTTGTGAGATAGACACAAGATTCATCACCAAGATGCTCCGTGAAGAAGGTGCGATGATGATGGTAGCTTCTACAGAGATACATGATGCGGTAGAACTTAAAAAAGTATTAGAGACTTCTCCTCGTATTGAAGATGTAAATTACATCGAACAAGTAAGTACTCAAGAGTCTTATGTGCATAACGAAGCGCGTTATAGTACAGATACTTTTACTTATGAAAAACCGCAAACAACTAAAAAGATTATTGCACTTGATTTTGGTATCAAGAGAAATATTCTTAATGAGCTTACACATGCGGGTATGGAAGTGACAGTTGTACCTAACACTATGTCTGTTGATAATATCATCGCTAAAATTGACAGTAAAGAGATTGATGGTGTATTTTTATCAAATGGTCCTGGGGATCCACTTATATTAAAAGAGGAACAAGAGAAGATTAAAAAACTTATCGCACGCAAAGTGCCACTTTTTGGTATTTGCCTTGGACATCAGTTACTTTCGATTGCACATGGTTATGATACGTATAAATTACAGTTTGGACACCATGGTGGTAACCATCCAGTATTAAATGCGATGACAAACACCGTAGAGATTACAGCACAAAACCACAACTATAATGTACCAGATAACATTACTGAGGTAGCAACAGTGACACATACAAATCTATTTGACAATACCATTGAAGGTCTTAAATATAATGACTCTCCAACGATGTCAGTACAACACCACCCAGAAGCAAGTCCTGGACCACATGAATCAGCATATATCTTTGGCGAATTTGCCAAGATGCTGTAAAAGGTAGTACTATGAATATTGCAATACTCTTTGGAGGTTCTAGTTTTGAACATGAAATAAGCATCGTTTCTGCTATCACCATGAAAAAAGTGCTTAAAAAATCAACACTTACCTATATTTTTGTAAGTGCAGATAGAAAATTTTATCTCATAGATACAGATAAAATCAATTCTAAACTCTTTTCATCTGGTGAGTACAAAAAATCTAAAGAATTGACACTAAAACAAGGTGGATTTACTGTAGATGGACTATTTGGCTCAAAACCTGTAGACTTCGATGTAGCTTTAAACCTGATACATGGGCGTGATGGAGAAGATGGAAAAATATCTTCAATGATGGAATTTTTTAATATTCCTTTTATTTCTCCTCGTATGGAAGCTTCAGCACTTTCATATAACAAACTCTATACAAAATTTCTTGCTGAAAGTTTAGGTGTAAAAACAGTAGCCTATGAATATCTTTCACGTAATGATGAGAGAAAAATCTCAATGGATTACCCTGTTATCATTAAGCCTGTACGTTTAGGGTCTAGTATTGGTGTGAGTATTGTAAGAGAAGCATCAGAACTTGATTATGCTTTAGATGTGGCATTTGAGTTTGATACAGATGTGATAGTAGAGCCTTTTATAGAGGGTGTTAAAGAGTTTAACCAAGCAGGTTGTTTTACGAACGATTGGGAACTTTCTATTGTTGAAGAGCCACAAAAAGAAGAGTTTTTAGATTTTGAGAAAAAATATATGGATTTTTCACGTGATTCACAAGTCATGTCTGCTGATATTTCAGAAGATTTAAAAACTGATATTCAAAAAAGTTTCAAAAAAATCTATAATCCACTTTTCTTAGGAAGTATTATCCGTTGTGATTTCTTTGTTGTTGATGGAGAAGTACTGCTTAATGAAATAAATCCAATTCCTGGATCTATGGCAAATTATCTTTTTGAAGATTTTGAAGACATGATAGAAAGACTTAAAAATACGCTTCCAAAAGAGCAAAAAATCGTAGTGGATTACCAATATATTCACTCAATTCAAAGTGCAAAAGGAAAAGCATAAGCTTTTCCACACTACTTCTTATACAAATTATAACCTCACATTCACTATATAGCCTGTCATATTAATTAAAATAATTTAACCAAATAATAAAAAATAATAGTTCAAATAAATTTATAATATTTGATACAAAATACTTTTAATTAAACTATATATATTACTTTTCATGATTATTTAAGTTGCGTTTATCTAAAATTTAAACACTATTTTTGTAAATATGTAAAATTAAGACAGGGAGTGTGAATGAGAAAAATTTTGATACTTGTATTATTAACTTTATCAATACAAGCTAATCAACTTGGAATAGAAGAAAAACCAGGTGCGATGATACCACTTGATTTGACTTTTATTGATGAAACAGGGAAAAGTAGAACACTTAAAGACTATATGGATGGGAAACCAACTATGATTTCTTTAAATTACTTTCGTTGTGCAGGTATCTGTGGTCCACAACTAGAAGATATGGCACAAATGCTTGCAAAGCTAGACTTGGCAGAAAACATTGACTACAAAGCTTTAACCATAAGTTTCGCAGAAGATGAAACACCACCATTAGCAGCAGCAAAACGTAAAACACACTTGGCTTCAATGAACAGGGCTTATGTACAAGATGCTTGGCATTTTGTGATAGGAGAAAATAACTCTTCTGGAATTATTGCAGATAAAGTTGGATTCAAATATGAAAAAACTGTTTCTAAAGCAGGTGTTGTGGACTATGTCCATCCAGCAGCACTTATTATGCTATCACCAAAAGGGAAAGTAACACGTTATCTTAACGGTATTGAACAACTTCCTTTTGATGTAAAGATGGCATTGATGGAAGCTGGTGAAGGAAAAGTAGGTCCAACAATAGCAAAAAATTTACTTTTTTGTTTTGCCTATGATCCAAAAGGTAAAACATATGTATTTATGTGGGAAAAAGTAGTAGGTGTGTTAATGACACTAATAATGTTGGCATTTTTTATCTATTTGGTTAAAACATCAAAAAGAGACGATGACCATCAAATAAAAGGAGACGATTAGATGAGTAAAAGTTATTTCGACGAAACACACTGTGCCATTGGGCACCCAAAAAGTACATTCATGCAATGGATGCTTACTGTAGATCATAAAAGAATTGGTCTTATGTATGCAGCTGTTATGTTTACGTTCTTTTTTGTAGCAGTTGCTACAGCCTTACTAATGCGTTTTGAATTGTTTGCACCGGGGCAGCAGTTTATAGACGGAGATACATTTAACCAAGCATTTACACTTCATGGTGTTATTATGATTTTCCTTTTTATTATTCCAGGCATTCCTGCGATATTTGGAAATATTGTAATGCCACTTATGATTGGTGCAAAAGATGTATCTTTTCCTAGACTGAACTGGTTTACATTTTGGCTCTATATTTTAGGTGCAATTGTTGCTGTATCTTCATTATGGACAGGTGAAGGCTTTGCTGATACAGGTTGGACCTTTTATGCTCCATATTCTTTAAATACAAATACAAACGTTATTACAACACTTGTTGCAGCATTTATTCTTGGTATGGCGTCTATTCTTACAGGTCTTAACTTCCTTGTAACAATTCACCGACTAAGAGCTCCAGGTATGACTTTCTTTAAAATGCCACTCTTTGTATGGGGTATCTACGCAACAGCATGGATTCAACTTCTTGCAACACCAGTCGTTGGTATTACACTTGTACTAGCTATCATGGAAAAATATTTTGGTATTGGTATCTTTGATCCATCAAAAGGTGGAGATCCAGTACTTTTTGAGCACTTATTTTGGATTTATTCTCACCCTGCTGTTTATCTTATGATTTTACCAGCATTTGGTATTATGTCTGAAATTATCCCAACATTCTCTAGAAAAGAGATTTTTGGATACAGAACAATTGCACTTTCATCAGCTTCTATTGCTGGTATTGGTTACTTGGTATGGGGTCACCATCTTTATACATCAGGTATGGCAGATATTGCTAAGACTGTATTTTCATTCTTAACATTCTTTGTTGCTGTTCCTACTGGTATTAAGTTTTATGACTGGGTAGCAACAATGTACCAAGGTAAAATTGTACTTTCTACTCCTATGATTTGGGCACTAGGAACTTTGATTACCTTTGCCATTGGTGGACTTACAGGTATTACTATTACAATGATTGGTGTTGATATTCACCTTCAAGATACGTATTATTCAGTTGCACACTTCCACTATGCAATCCTAGGTGGAGTTGTGTTCTTAATGTTTGCGGGTATGCACTACTGGTTCCCACTTATTACAGGTAGAATGTATAATGAAAAACATGCAAAAATTGCATTTTATATGAACTTCTTTGGATTCAACCTTTTATGGTTCCCTATGTTCATTGCTGGCTGGTATGGTATGCCAAGACGTTATTTTGATTACTTGCCAGAGTTTCAAATCTATCACCAATTTTCATTTTATGGAGCATTACTATTTGTCTCTGGTTTAGTATTTATGTTTTACGTTTTCTATAAAGGTTGGACAAAAGGTGAAAAAGTTGGACCAAACCCTTGGAATGCAACTACCCTAGAGTGGCATATGCCATCATCACCACCACCATTAGAGAATCACTCTAAAGTACCTTATGTTGATTTTAACCCATATGAGTATCACCATGGTGAGCCAATAGTTAAGTTTGATTATGAAACGATGAAAAGGATAGACTAATGTCACATGAATATGTACCTGAAATCGCGGTTGACCGCGATGGGAATGAACATGAAGTTCAAGGCTGGCAAGATGATTTTTACGGTGGTAAATTAGGTTTTTGGATGTTTATGCTCACAGAAGTGATGATGTTTGGTGGGATGTTTCTTGCTTTAGCATACTATAATACACTTCACCCACAAGATTTTCTTGATGCATCAGCATCATTAAATAGACTTCTTGGTGGAACAAACACAGTAATACTACTTGTGTCTGCACTTACTATGGGACTCTCTTTACTGAAGATGAGAGCAGGAGATGTAAAAGGTGCTAAATTAATGATTTGGGCAACTATTTTACTTGCACTTACATTCTTAGTGATTAAAGGTTTTGAGTGGAGAGCAGAGTATAATCACGGTATCTTCTTAATGCATGGTGAAATGCTTCCAGAGTCTTCTATGGCATTTGGTAAGAAACTTTTCTTTGGTATGTACTTTACGATGACAGGTATCCATGGATTCCATATTATTATAGGTATTGGTCTTATGGTTTGGTTACTTAAACGTATTAACGCGGGTAAAGTAACTCCGGAACATCACATATTACATTGGAATATAGCACTATATTGGGATATCGTGCACCTTATTTGGGTATTCGTTTTCCCTTACTACTACATGATTGGCGCAGCAGGAGGCACAGGTGGACACTAAAATAATAAATTACAAAAAAGAGAGAGCTGTATATTATAAAGTTCTTGTAGGGTTGTTATTGCTTACTGCAGTAACATTTGTGCAACCACATCTGTTTTTGACAGATTCAACATTTTTAGCTCAAATGATGATTGCTGTTGTAAAAGCTTGGTTAATTGTAATGTATTACATGCACTTAAAAGGTGAAAAACTGATAATAGCTATGGTATGGTTTGCACTGTTTCTTGTTACAGTTTTCTTTGTTATCGTTATTGGAATAGATGTTCCTAATTTCCAATTTGGGCCTGAGAGTTATATTACATCTCAGCCTGTTGAACATGCAGCTAATGCAGCGCATGCAGCACACTAAGGAGGTGTTATGTTAGAAGGTTTTAACGCTAGTGCAGCAACATTTGCTGCAGATGTCGATCAGGCATTTTGGATACATGTTTGGGTTTCAGTACTATTATTTTTATCTGTTATTGGACCGATGTTTTATTTTGTATGGAAGTACCGTGCAGATAAAGTAAAAAATGAAGATATTGGTACTATGACACACCATACAGTATTGGAAATTACATGGACAGTGATTCCAGTTATTATATTAATGTTTTTCTTTTACTATGGATATAGTGCTATGACGGTACTTAGAACAATGCCAGCAGAGAGTGAAAGTATTGTCATTGATATGCAAGGTAAGAAATGGTCTTGGAGTCACACGTATCCTGCCAATAAAAGTGGGTATGTTCATAAAACAGCAGAATTGTATGTGCCTAAAGATCAAAATATTATTTTACATATGACAGCACCATTAAATGATGTTATTCACTCATATTATGTTCCTGCTTTCCGTATGAAAGAAGATGTTGTTCCTGGCCGTATGACAAAACAATGGTTTAACTCACCTGTCATTGGTAACTATGATGTTGAGTGTGCTGAGTACTGTGGTACACGTCACTCATACATGCTATCTAAAATTCATGTTATCGACAGAGCAGAGTATGATGCGTGGTTTGAAAGTTCTAAACGTAGTCCAGGTGCACCAGATGTGAAAATATCTAAAGGGCAAGAATTGTATGAATCAAATGGTTGTGCAGGATGTCACTCAATTGATACAGATGCAACACTTGTTGGACCATCACTTATGGGTATAGGCGACAAATATGACGCTACATACTTAAAAGATGCAATTCTGACACCAGATAAAGATGTACCAGCTGGATTTACTGCAGGTGTTATGCCTCCATTTGCTCTTCCTGATGCGGATGTAAATGAGATTATTAAGTATTTTAACAATACTGATAAAGGTAAAGAGCTTTATGAAACAAATGGTTGTGCAGGATGTCACTCTATAGATACAGACACTATTTTAGTAGGACCATCACTTAAAGGTATTGGTGCAAAACGTGATGCTGATTATCTTAAAAATGCAATTCTGACACCAGATAAAGATGTACCAGAAGGATTTTCTGCAGGTGTTATGCCTCCATTTGCTCTTCCTGATGCAGATGTAGCAGCTATTATTAAGTATATGAAATCGGTTAAATGATAAAAGACTTCATTGTTTTAACAAAATTTGTCCTTTCGTTTGCGGTGAGTCTTTCCGCACTCTTTGCCTATATTATGGCAAAGGGAGAGATGGGCTTAGATATGCTTCTTGCTACCTTATCTGTACTTTTAGTTGCTATGGGTGTTTCAACACTCAATCAAGTACAAGAGTATAAATCAGATGCCAAGATGGCACGTACAAAACATCGTCCTATCGCTTCTGGAAAGATGTCTCCCAAAACAGGTATTATTATTGCTGCAGTACTCATTGTACTCTCAATGCTACTCATATATTCATTACTTGGATTAACAGGTGTAAATATTTTTATGTTTGCTTTCATTTGGTATAACGCAATGTATACACCACTTAAAAAGAAGTCAGCTCTTGCTGTAATACCGGGTGCTATTTTAGGTGTTATACCTCCAGCGATTGGTTGGCTTGTTGCAGGGCACTCTTTGATTGAATTAGAGTTTATTTCCATTGCCATGTATTACTTCATTTGGCAAGTGCCACATTTTTGGTTACTTGTGATGCTTTTTCATGGTGACTATAAAGATGGAGGTTATCCAACAGCGATGCGTCTATTTGGACAGGCAAGTTTACAAAGACTTACCTTTGTATGGCTCATGTTTACTATTCAAGCAGGTGCCTTTATGGTATGGGCTTTCCAAGTTTACTCTGTCTCATTGGGCGTTGCCATACTCATAGGACTATGGGGTTTTGTCAGTTCTTTTGAACTTTTAAGAGATAAGTTTAAACTCAAAGATGCACGTTCTGTATTTTGGAAGATAAATGCAGCTTTTTTAGCTTTGGTGATACTCATCAGTATAGATGAATACATTAAACATCATATATCTTAAATAATTTACAACTCAAGGAACACCATGCAAACTAAAACCTATGCACTTAAAACCATACTAGATACATTTACAAACTATAAGAATAATGAAGCCAAAAAGAAACTCATTTTTGATCAGTCTCCTGTTGGAGGCTTAGCGAGTAAATGGATTATTTTATTTTTTATAGCATTACCTTTTTTAGAATATGCGGCGCTTTTTAATCCTTATATTTTTAATAAATTGGGTATCGCACAAGCAATTATCTTTTTTATTGTTTTTCTTTCTATGGTCATGTTACTTATTTTTACGATAGTGGTTTTTAACAATGCAAAAGTTGTTAAAAAAATTACATCTTCATGGGAAGAGCATTTTCCTAAGATTGATATTAATATGGTTATCACATCAGGTGCTTCTCCCTATAAAGATTTTTTTAAACATTATAGTGATGCATTAAAGAGTGGATATAGCGATACAGCCTTGCATAATGCCCTTCATAAAGCTTTTGCTCAAATGGCAGATGAAAATAGTGATTTACTGAATGCCATGGAAAGAGATAAGGTAAATAAAGTAGAATAGAAGATTAAACTAGGACTAATTTTCTCCTGATTTAATCAAAATAATTGATACCTTTATTCGGACTAAAAACCTCTTTTAGTTGATAGAACTGCTACTTAGATACGTCAACTGTCACCTTTTGTATCAACTAAACACTAGCTATCCTATTTTAAGTCCCATGTAGTTAAATCATATTATAATAATTATTGAATATTGTAATGTCTACAATATAGAATTTATACAAGGGGGTATGCATGCAATCAAACGCAGCATTGGAATATGATTATTCATTAGCAAAAAAGTTTACTTTTTTAACTATTTTGTTTGGAATTTTAGGTATGTTGATCGGTACATTAATCGCCGCTCAGATGGCATTTCCTGAATTAAACTACTTACTAGGTGAGTACGGAACATTCTCAAGACTTAGACCAGTACACACGAATACCGTGGTATTTGGATTTACAGTTTCTGGAATCTTTGCTACTTGGTTTTACTTAGGACAAAGAGTACTTAAAGTATCTATGGCTGAATCTAAGTTTTTGATGGTTATCGGAAACATTCAGTTTTGGCTTTACTTTGTAGGTGCACTAGCTGCAACAGTTTCATTACTTTTAGGATACACTTCATCAAAAGAGTATGCTCAATATGAATGGCCATTTGACTTGGTTGTTGTTGTTGTTTGGGTACTTTGGGGTGTTGGTATGATGGGACTTATTGGAATCAGAAGAGAAAAAGCACTCTATATCTCTGTATGGTATTACCTTGCATGTTTCTTAGGTATTGCTATGCTTTACCTTTTCAACAATATGGCAATTCCTACTTACTTCGCAACTGAAGGTCTAGGTAGCATTGTACACTCAGTATCAATGTACTCTGGAACAAATGATGCACTCGTGCAATGGTGGTATGGACATAATGCAGTTGCATTTGGATTTACTGTACCAATTGTTGGTATGATTTATTACTTCCTTCCAAAAGAGTCTGGACAAGCTATTTATTCATATAAATTGTCTTTACTCTCTTTCTGGGGACTTATGTTTGTTTATCTTTGGGCTGGTTCACACCACCTCTTATGGTCAACTGTTCCAGACTGGATGCAAACAATGGGTTCTGCATTCTCTGTAGTACTTATTTTACCATCATGGGGTTCAGCAATTAACATGCTCCTTACGATGAAAGGTGAGTGGAATCAGTTAACAGACAATCCACTTATTAAGTTTATGGTACTTGCATCAACATTCTACATGTTGTCAACGATTGAAGGTCCTATCCAAGCGATTAGATCAGTTAATGCAATTGCACACTTTACAGATTGGATTCCTGGACACGTTCACGATGGTGTACTTGGTTGGGTTGTGTTTATGATTATGGCGGGTATCTTCCATATGGCTCCACGTATGTTTAAAAGAGAAATTTACTCTAAAAAACTTATGGAGGCACAATTCTGGCTTCAAACAACAGCAGTTGTGCTGTACTTCACATCTATGTGGATTGCGGGTATTACTCAAGGTATGATGTGGAGAGCGGTTGATGAGTATGGTAACTTAATGTATTCATTTATTGATACAGTAACAGTACTTCACCCTTACTATGCGATTAGAGCACTTTCAGGTGTAATGTACCTAACAGGTTTCATTATGTTCGCTTACAATATTTATAAAACTATGACTTCAGGTAGAGTACTTACTGAAGAGCCACAGTTTAAAACACCTATGGCATAAGGGAGGTAGTAATTATGTTTTTTCATTGGTTAGAAAAAAACCCATTCTTTTTCGCAGCAGGGATTTCAATTGTTATCTCTTTTGCGGGACTTATAGAAATTGTTCCAAACTTTGCTAAGGCGGGAAAACCACTTGTGGATATGAAGCCACGTACAGTGCTTCAACTTGCAGGTAAAAATGTGTATATGAAAGACAACTGTATGTCATGTCACTCACAAATGATTCGTCCATTTAAATCTGAGACAGATCGTTATGGTGATTATTCACTTTCAGGTGAGTACGCGTATGACAGACCATTCCTTTGGGGTTCTAAAAGAACAGGTCCAGACTTACACCGTATTGGTAATTACCGTACAACTGATTGGCACGAAAACCACATGATGAATCCAGCAGAAATTGTTCCTGGATCTATCATGCCAGCCTATAAACATCAGTTTACTAACGTTGCTGACATTGAAACTGCTTATGCAGAAGCTGTAACAGTTAAAAACGCATTCCATACACCATATGGACCAGAGTTTAAAACTACAAGAGCTGCATGGGATGCACACAGACCAAAAGTACTTGCAGATGCTAAAGTTATTGCTGATGACATGAGAAATAAAGATGTTAAAGAAGCAGTAGCACGTGGCGAAGTACCAGAAATCGTAGCGCTTATTGCTTACCTTAATAGTTTAAAGTAGTAGTTATAGATGGATATGGATCTTAGAAATCTACAAGGATATGCGAGTTTTTTTATGAGTGTATTTTTGGTGATAATGTTGTATTGGTATATTGTACACCTATACAGATCTGAGAAGAAAGGTGAGCGTGATTATGAAAAATATGGGAACATTGCACTTGATGATGAAGTCACAAGTACACCCGTAGAAGATAAACCCGCCTCAGAAAGAGAATACAAGGAGGAGAATAAATGAATGGATTAATGATAAAAGCATTGGCATTTTCTGCTATATTGATTATAGCAACGATTGCTGTTGTAATGAGCTTAGATATTGATGTTTTTGCTGATTCAATTAATGCGATAACAATGGGTGGAGCTATAGCTATTGCCGTGATTACTGCAGCTGTTTCAGTGAAGTACATCAACCAAATGAAAACAGATACAGCAAGTGGTGAACTTGCTGATGAAAACTGGGATGGTATCGGTGAGTATAAAAATGAACTTCCATCAGGTTGGGCATATAGCTTTTTAGCAGTATTTATCTGGTCAATGTGGTACGGTTTTGCTGGATACCCTATTAACGCATACAGTCAAATTGGTGAGTATAATGAAGAAGTACTTGCATACAATGCAAAATTTGAAGAGACACATAAAAATGCAGATGCTGCAACACTTAAAGAGATGGGTGAATCTATCTTCTTGGTACAATGTCAACAATGCCATGGTACAACGGGTGATGGTCTCTCAGGTAGAGCACAAGACTTTGGCAGTAGAATGACTAAAGACCAAGTGTTAGACGTAATTAACAATGGTTCAAATCAACTTGGTTATGCAATGGGTGCTATGCCTGCTGGTATGGCAAGTGGCGCGGATGCTGAAGCAATCGCAGCCTATATTTCTGGTGGTATGAAAGGTGAAAAGCCTGCATCTTTTGCAGCATGTGCTTCATGTCATGGTGAAGATGGTAAAGGTATGGATGGAATGTCTCCAAATCTTGCAGCATATGATGCATCATTAATAAATCATGTATTGCAAAATGGTAAAAAGGGAATGCTTGGTAAAATGCCATCATTTAAAACACTTATTACACCAATACAAGAAAAAGCATTGACTAGCTATGTGCAGTCATTGTCAAACTAAGGAGATAAGATGGCAGAAAATACAAAAAGAAGTGTATTCGGATTTCATGGAGTCTTTGGAATTTTAATCTCAATTGTAGGACTAATCGTACTCCTTGTGGTTTTAATGCTTATGGCTATAGTGGCACAAAGGAATGCAGTTGAAAACCCATATGACCCTTCGGTTATTAGAGATGTGAATAACCTTAAAATGAATTCTGTAGAAAATTGGAATTATTCATTTCAGAAAAAGGATAAATAATGATTAAATATATGGATAAAGTACTTATCGCGTGTTTATTGTTTGCTGCTGCTGCGGCAATCTATTTGTCACTGACAAGTAGCACAAACCTTTTATACGTAGGTTAATAAATGAATAAAGCAAAAGTAAGGGCAACCTTGCTTGCTTTGTTGCTTCCTCTACTTCTTAATGCTACACACATCCTCAGAAATGACCTTTTAAAACTAGAAGCCGTAGAACTCATTGAAAAGATGGGTACAGAACTTCAAACAAAGACAGGTGTCAATGCTTATGTTATTGCAACAAATGAGCACTTTGTGGAGAGATATAATTTAGTAGAACATTCTAAGCAGTATGAAGCAAAGTTAAGTAAGCCGTACGTATTGTTTATCTTTGCTCCTTATGCAACGATAACAAAAAAAGCAGAAGCGCGTGGTAGAGTAGGAATTATCCCTTCTTCTGACACAGTAAAAGCTATGTATAATTATGAAGATGTAAGAGATGCTGGTATCGATATAGTAGCGATAAAAGATAGCAATACACCAGAAGATAAATTTAATATTGGTATATTACAAGCATATTCTGTGTTGGCAGATAATATAGCTGCTTCAAAAGGGCTAAAGTTAGAAAATACTATACCCAATGAAGTAGGATTTATGGTAAATATTTTAAGAGTGTTTGTCTACACAGGTTCACTGATACTCCTTTGGATATTTATGTTTAGACCATTATGGCAAAGGATGAGAAATGGCAAAAAATAATGAAAAAACGTACTGGCCACATATGATAGTTGGTTTTCTCATAGTAGGTTTTACGTTGAGTTACTGGACGGTGAAATCAGCCACATCTATGCCTGTACAAGAGTCAAACCAATATATGTTGAAGTATCAAACAGCCGATATTAATATCAATCAGATTACAGAAAGAAAAATGGCATTTGATAAAATCTATACCATCAACATAGTAAATGTTGAAACCATGGTTATGACAGACAATATCAATAGTAATCGTCCTCAACCTAACCCGGTGAAATTATCACAGGGATTAAATACTTTCTCTTATGAGGTTGTTAAAAAAGATGGTACAAATGTCTCTGATATAAATGCAACATTTTTACTAACGCAACCGCATAGTAGAAGAGAAGATCAATTCTTTACTAATGTGCCTTATGTGGATGGTAAATATAAAATCAAGGATGTTAACATCTCAAAAGCAGGAAGATATACATTACAATTCAGAGCAGAAATAGCGGATGTAATGGGATACTCAGCCATAGCGGCATACTTAAAACCGTAAAATTTTACGTAGATACAAAATATGTCAACTTGGCATATTTTGTTATTTATCTTATCTCCCTCAAGGTGTTATAAATACACAACATCCTACAGAAATTATGTTATAATTTTCGCATGAATCAACTCCACATCTACCCCACGTCAAGAGCCTTACGAACAGTCAGTCAAAAACACAAAGAGAGTGACGGTTTCTTGCCTACACTTATGCGTATGGACGAGTTTGAACAAAGAGCCATACTCTTAGAAAACAAGATACAAGTAGACCCTCTACAACGCATACTACTCTTACGCAAAGCCGCGTCTTTTGATGCCTTTGATGACCTAAAGCTTGACTTGTCTTTGGTACGCTTTTTTACCAAGAGTGATGCACTTTTTAAGTTTTTTGAGGAGTTAGCAGGAGAGGGTGTAGGTTTTGGTACTTTGGCTGAGGCAGATGCCTACGCTGAGTTTGGAAAACATCTTGAGATATTAGAAAGATTATTAGTAAACTACCATACTTTACTTGAAGGTAAAGGACTCACAGACAAAGCGTTCATACCTAGTAGCTACACACTTAACAAAGGTTTTTTAAGTACCTATGAAAACATAGAGATACACCTAGAGGGTTACTTGAGTCACTTTGAACTAGGACTGCTAGAAGACATAGCAAAACAAGTCTCACTCACACTTCATTACAGCACGAGCAAGTTTAATGTCAAGATGCAAGAGCGTTTTGAGACACTAGGCATAAAACTACCCAACAACAAACACACAAGCTTTTCTATGACTAGCAAACAAGTACTAAACGTAGAACTTAACGATGCCAAAGTAGAAGCCAAAGTCTACGCAGTAGAAGAACGCCAAGAGCAGATAGCTGTAGTCTTCAAAGAGATAGAAGAG
>Ga0256824_10000528_pt1 | contig 14742 bp, 19 predicted proteins | sample CV67metaG_FD_191570 | JGI IMG/M metagenome (GOLD analysis project Ga0256824, IMG submission 191570) | Hydrothermal vent microbial communities from East Pacific Rise, Pacific Ocean - CV67 | ecosystem: Environmental > Aquatic > Marine > Hydrothermal vents | place: Pacific Ocean: East Pacific Rise...
AAAACCAGCAATTGATGTTGTATTCAACTATACTGCAAATAAAAATTATTGGACAAAAACACCTTATCGGCACGATAGCAAAAAGGCATGGAGTATAAATTTTTATCGAGGATATACAAGAAGTGCTTTAAAGAAAGAAAAATATTATGTAAGATGTAAGCGAAGCAGATAAATCTCTGCTTTAATAACTCATCTGTATATTATCAATATCACTCCATGAGGATGCTTTTTGTTTATTTTTATGGGTGAGTATATGGTCAATATATCGTGCAAAAACATCTGTTTCTATATTTATTTTTGTTCCTATTTTATAATTTTTTATCAGTGTGTTTTCTAAAGTATGAGGAATAATAGTTATTTTAAAAGTATCTTCATAAACTTCATTGACTGTAAGCGAAATACCATCTATGGTAATTGACCCTTTTGGAATAATATGTATAATATATTTTTGATTGACAACAATAACAAAATTTGTACCATTTTCTCCTTGTGTAATCTCTTGTACCTCTCCTATACAATCAACATGTCCTTGAACAATATGTCCTTCGAATCTGTCACGCATCATCATTGCAGGTTCAATATGTACTTTACCTTGAAGTTTAGTTTCATCTATAATAGACCGCGTTTCATCAGCAAGTTCTACAGAAAATCCTTCAGCATTTATTTTAATAACCGTAAGACAGACACCATTAATGGCAATACTGTCTCCTAATTTTGCTTGATGTTTTGCTTTAAGGGATAAGATATTATTTTGATAACTTTGAACGGTTGCAATCTCTCTAATAAGACCTGTAAACATTTTTTCTCTTTTTTTATAGATATTATATCAAAATAGATGTCTTTCAATAAATTTATGCTAAAATATTCTCTTTTAATTTTAGATTATAGTAATCTATAAGGAAACCCACATGAGACATTTTTTAACGATAAAAGACTTTAGTAAAGAAGAGCTTTTAGAGATGATAACATTAGCACAAAAGATAAAAGCACAAGTAAAGGCAAAAAAATTTGTTCCTTATTTGGAGAGACAAACGCTAGGGATGATATTTGAAAAATCTTCTACTAGAACAAGAGTAAGTTTTGAAACAGGTATCTATCAATTAGGGGGCATTGGACTCTTCTTATCTGCAAATGATATTCAAATTGGTCGTGGTGAGCCAATGAAAGATACGGCAAGGGTTATTAGTCGTATGGTAGATATGGTGATGATACGGACTTTTGAACACACTAAACTAGAAGAGTTTGCCTCTTTTTCTAAAGTACCTGTGATTAATGGTTTGACTGATTTATCTCATCCTGTTCAAATTATGACAGATTATCTTACCATGATAGAGTTTGGTAAAGATAAAAATTCTATTGTCTGTTATGTTGGAGATGGGAATAATGTTGCACATTCTTGGTTGATGTTAAGTGCCAAATTAGGATTTGAATTGAGAATCTCTACACCTAAAGGCTATGAATGTGATAAAAAAGTAGTTAAAGATGCTTTAGGGATGGCTAAAGAGAGTGGTGCAACAATAAAATTCATTACTGACCCAAAAGAGGCAGTAAAAGGGGTTGATGTTGTGACAACGGATACTTGGGTATCGATGGGACAAGAAGAAGAGAAAGCGATAAGACTAAAAGCTTTTGATGGGTATATTGTAGATGAAAAATTAATGAATTTTGCTCATAAAGATGCTATATTTTTACATTGTTTACCAGCATATAGAGGATATGAAGTAAGTGAAGAGGTTTTTGAGAAACATCAAGAAGTAATTTTTACTGAAGCCGAAAATCGACTTCATGCACAAAAAGGAATTATGGTTTGGTTAGATAGTAAGCGTTAAGTTTTACTTGTCTTCCATACGGTTTACAATTTCTATGGCTTTTATTTTGGCATTTTCCACTTCATCCAGAACTAAACTGATTGCCATTCTTCTTCCTTTATGAGATTCTGGTTTTCCAAAAACGCGTACAAAGCTATTGGCACTAAAGGCATCATTAGGAATTTTTAAGATAGGATTTTGTGAAGTATTTTTTGCTTTATATGCTCCACATGCACCTTCCCCATGAGTTGTATATGAAAGAGGTAATCCTAAAATACTTCTTATATGTAATGCAAATTGACTTTGACTTTGCGTAATAAGTGTTACCATGCCTGTATCATGTGGACGAGGACTAAGTTCTGAAAAATAGACTTCATCATCTTTAACAAAAAATTCTACACCAAAAATACCTCTTCCGCCTAAACCATCTGTTACCGCTTTTGCCATCTCTTTAGCTTTATCTATGGCATCAGGACTCATAAGCATAGGTTGCCAAGATAAAATAAAATCACCTTCTTCTTGTAAATGTCCTATTGGATCACAAAAGATTGTACAAGTTTTATTTCTTGCTGTAAGTAGCGTAATTTCATAATCAAAAGAGATGAATTCTTCAACAATAAGTTCACTGGCATCTCCTCTTGCTTCTTTGGCTATCTCCCATGATCTTTCCATATCTTCTGCTGTTTTTGCAATACTTTGTCCATGCCCAGAACTACTCATTACAGGTTTAATGACACAAGGAAAGCCTATCGCTTCTCCTGCTTTTTTTAACTCTTCTAATGTTTTAACAAATTGATAGTTACTAGTTTTAAGTTTTAACTCTTCTGAAGCAAAGACACGAATATTTTTTCTATTCATTGTTTTATTGACTGCTTCTGCATTTGGGATAACATGAAAACCTCTTTTTTCAGCTTCAATAAGCGCTGATATACTGATTGCTTCAACTTCAGGAAGAATATAAGTAGGGTTCTCTTTTTCGATAACTTCTAGTACAGCTTCTTCATTTTGCATATCTATCACATAAGAACGATTTGCTACAAGATGTGCAGGAGCATTTTTGTATTTATCAATAGCAATAACCTCAACACCTAGCCTTTGTGCCTCTATGGCTACCTCTTTACCCAGTTCGCCAGAACCAAGTAGCATAATCTTAATTGCATCTTTTTGTAGTGCGGTTGTAAATGTCATAACATACCCTTTAGAAAATAATATTAGAGACTTATTTTAGCAAAAAGTTAAGAAAGTTGGCTGTGATAAAATGGAGAATTGCGTGTAAAAAAGAAGCTTTTTTTATGTCAAAAATTTATTTTTTATCTTTAAAAATTACTTTTCGTTACTTTTTGTGGTATAGTTAAATATTGTAATCAATAATTTAAAAAAGAGAGGGAAAATAATTTGAAAAAATTATATTTATATTTTATACTTACAGTAGTTATATTTGGACAGCATCTTTATACAAATAGATTAATTAATGAAACATCACTTTATCTTCAGCAACATGCACATAATCCTGTGAATTGGTATCCATGGGGAAAAGAAGCTTTTGATAAAGCAAAAAAAGAGAATAAACTTATCTTTTTATCCTTAGGATATAGTACTTGTCATTGGTGTCATGTGATGGAAAAAGAGAGTTTTACAGATGAAGAAGTGGCAAAACTTTTTAATGATAAATTTATTGCTATTAAAGTAGATAGAGAAGAATATCCCCAACTTGATAGACGCTTTCAACGGATTTATATGGCTGTAAATAAACATAGAGGAGGATGGCCTCTGTCTGTATTTATGTCTCCTGATGCAAAAGTTATTCATATGGCGACTTATATCCCTAAAAGGGAAGTGTATGGCTCTTTGGGATTACTTAAAATGTTACCTTCTCTTGTAGAGTTTCAACAACATAGTGAGAGATTTAATGTAGGCATCCAAAAATATCTTGAAGCTGAAAAAAATATTACCACTAATATTGCACTTTCTAAGCCAATAGGTGAAGAGATTATGAACAGTGTGGTTAAAAAAATAGCACTTACTTTTGATAAAAAAAATGGAGGATTTTCTAAACGACCAAAATTTCCTGAAGTCTCTAAGTTAGAACTTTTATTGGATATAGCAGAACTTTCAAACAATAAACAGGCATTTGATATGGCTGAGATGACCCTTACTAAAATGGCAGAAGGGGGCATTTATGATCAAATAGGTGGAGGATTTTTTCGTTACACCACAGATGAAGCATGGCAAATTCCTCATTTTGAAAAAATGCTTTATACGAATGGAGAGTTAATTCCTTTATATGTTAGATTGTATTTAAAAACAGATAATCCTTTTTATAAAAAAATTGTGCAAGAAACAATTTCTCAAATGGGCAGACACTTTTTAAAAGAAGGTCTCTATTTGAGTGCAAGTGATGCAGACAGTAATGGAGAAGAGGGGGGATATTTTATTTATGCCTATGAAGAGGTTAAAAAAGAGTTACTTGAAAAAAAATGGTCAGAAGAAGCCGTTGAGAAGGTATTAGCTTATTTAGGTATTGAAGAAGATGGTAATATTGACGGAGATTATTCACTGGTACATATTACTTCAAAAAAAGTACCACCATATTTAGAAGAGACAAAAAAATATTTAAGAGAAAGAAGTGCTAAACGGATATATCCTTTTGTAGATAAAAAGGTTATTACTGCATGGAATGCCATGATGATTAAAGCACTTTTTATTGCAGGAAAAGTAGATAATAAATATACGCTTATGGGAGAAGCACGCTTAGAGAGTCTTCTCTCTTTTATGTTTAAAAATAATATCTTATATCATCAAACTGCAATAGGCAAAGCACCAAAACAAAAAGCACTCCTTGAAGATTATGCTTTTTTAATTGATACCTTAATAGAAGCCTATTGTGTCACTTATAATAAAAAATATTTACATTTAAGTGAAAAATTAACAATGTTTGGATTGAAAGAATTTTATAGAAATAGCCAATGGTATTTAAGCAATGATGGAATCAATGCATTGGCTGATTTTGATGATAGGTATTACACTTCTGGGTTTAGTATGATGTTAGATAATTTAGTAAGACTCTCTTCTTTAACTTATAATTTAGAGTATATTAAAATTGCGAAAGAGAGTATTAAAAGGAGTGGAGCTATCTTAGTAAACAATCCTACAAAAGCTTCTAAATTAGTACATACTTATTTAAGAGGGCTTAAAGGAGAGATTATTATTAAATCAACCATTGATAAGCTTAGAAAAAATATGCAAGCTTTTAATAAAATTAGTTATCCTTTTATGATGATTTTACCTGATGAAATAGATACTTATATTGCATGTAGAGTGAATAGTTGTTTTGCACATGATAAAAATGTAACTAAATTAATAGAGAAAATAAATAAGGCATTGAGTGAATAGATGCTAGTGATGAATGAAGACCTTACAGAGGCATTAAATGGATATATTTTTTTGTTAAAGAGAAAAAAATATTTTGAAGCACATGAGGTTTTAGAAGAGGCATGGCACCCTTTGCGTTTAAAAAAAGATCCTTTAGCAAATTGTGTTAAAGGATTTATTAATGGGGCAATTGCTTTTGAACATATTAAACGCAATAAAACAAATATGCCTTCTAAAGCACAAAGAGTTATTGCTTCTTATTTGCGTTATCGTCATCTTGTACCTTCAAATACTCTTTTTACTTCACAATTTAGGGAAGCAAGATATATTTTAGATAGGCTTATCATAGAGCATGCTGAGATATTTAAGACTTAAATCGATAGTCTAATTCAAGAAGATAGTCTTTTAAGAGAGATTGTTTTTCTCCTTGAAACTCTAAAGTATCTTCTTTTATTGTTCCCCCTGCACCTAATTTTTTCTTGAGATATTTTAGTAGTTTTTGAAGTTCTACTTTTTCAAGATAAAAAGGTTTAATAATTGTAACAACTTTTCCTCTTCTTTTCTCTTTTGAAAAATGAAGTTGATGTTTATTGGGTGGTTTTATTACAATAATTTTTCTACATGTAGAGATGTTTTTATTGTCTGCTGTCCATGTATCTTCAAAGTTAGAACCCATTTCAAATAAATTTTTTTTCATATAATTTTTTTTACAATAGAGAGATACTCAGGTGGTACGGTAAAGGCTTTCCCCTCAAGATAAGTTTTACTCAAGGTATTTATCCATGCTCTTGAGGTAGTAATATTTGAAATGACAATTTCATTATTATCTAAGGTATAGTTTCCAATAGAAACGCTTAAGGGTTCTATTTCTCCTTTTAAAAGCGTTTTTAATTCTAAGGAGTGTTTTTTTGTATCAATAGTAATATTTAATACCTCTCCATAAGCTTTTATAGTATTATTTATAGCAACTTTAGCGGTAGTTGCTAATGCTTTATCTTTTATTTTATTTAACATATTTTATCTCCATGCATAGGCTGTTATGAGTGTCGTTTCTGAAAAGATGACAATTAATCCACCTTTATCCAAAATCTTTAACAGTTGAGGTTTTAACGAGTTATCTTTTTTAATTAAGTCCTTAATTTGACGAACACCTAGTTTAATCTTGTCTCCACTTCGTTTACCGTAATAAAGTGTAAGGTCTATCATCTCTTTGGTAATGCCTCGTTGTCTTGATCTTTTTTTTATGTGGTGTGTTTCGTTCATTTTAAGTCCTTTCTAAATTTAAGATAAAAAATTATAACGGATAAAAACGAAAAAAACATTCGTTTTTATTGTAGTTTTTCTAAAGCGGTTTGAAGTATTACTTTTAATTTTTCTTGAAGAGGATCATTATCTATTATTTTGATAAATAGAAGCCATTTTTGAATAAGGCTTAAAACTTCTATATCATTATAATAATCCATTTTTATTAACAAAAAGTTATCTTCTCTTTTTATTATTTCTAATGTATTGTCTTTGTTCTCTTGAAAATAAGGGATTGCTTCTCCTGTAATTTTAAGTAAAACAGATTTTTTTTTATCTAAAAACCAAGGAGAAGTAATCGTAGACGCCTTTAAAATGAGTGATTTTTTCTCTTTTTCATTAAGAAAACTCTCTTCTAATACCATAAGTGAAGAGATAGATTTAATATAAAATGTTTTAATTTTTTCACTTTTAAAATCATATCCAATAAGATACCAATAACTTTTAAAGTTTGCTACTTTGAGAGGAAATATTGATTTTGTAGAGGCAATATTTTGTCTATTTATATATTGAAATTCAAGAGCATTTTCTTGGATAATAGAAGTCACAATTTGATTAAAAAGTATTTGATTTTTAATTGACTCAAACTCTATATCAAATAAAAAAGCATTGGACTCTTTTGGAAGGCTTTGAAAATTATACGCAACACTCTCTTCAAGTTCAGGAATCGCTTTTTTATAGAGTGAAATCATTAATGCTGTACTCATTTGAACTTTTTGATGGATTTCAATATTTCTAAACTCTTGAGGATAAGAGTATCGTGTTTTATTTTTAACAACACCTGAAGTATCCATTAGTTTCTTCATATAATTTTGAATGGTTTTAACACTCACATCAAAGCGTTGGCTTAATTCAAGCGTGGTATAACTTCCTCCTTGTATCATTAGTTCAACAACTTTTTGAAAAGTAGTGGTCATTGTTTTGCTTTAAAAATTTTAAAGTTTTCTATCTCCTCTTTTAATGAAGACAGAGCATAATTTAAAATAAAAACATCATCAAGCCATCCAACAATAGGTAAAAAGTCAGGAATAACATCAATAGGTAAAACAACATAGGCTAATGTTCCTGCAATAATCATTTTTGTTTTATTACTGATAATATACCCTTTGGTCGTTATCATCTCAAAAAGAAGCATAAAATCAGAATACCATGCTTTATCTTTGTTTTTATTAGCAAAGTTTTCTGCTTTCGTTTCATCAAAATCTTGTGCTAATTTTTCTCTGACTTGTAAGGCTTTTTGTTCTTGTTTTGTATCCAATTCGCTCATTTTTCTCTCCATTTTTATATTTGTTACTTCAAAGAAGAGTATAATAGAAAAAAACGAAAAAATTAGTCGTTTTTTTCTATTTCATAAATAAATTCAGTTTTATTTTTTGTGATTTTTTCTTCTTTAAAAATTAATCCTTTAAGGGTAAGTCGTTTGAATTCCTCTATGGTGCTTATATTTGCTATGGCTATCTCTCTTAAAATAATTCCTCGATAAGCTTTTGCCCAATGGCTTATTACTTTGCCCTCTTTTATAAATTTAAGAGTTGTATAATTTTTAGTAGGTTTATAAAATTTATCATAAAATCCTGCACGAAGGTCTAAAATTTCTTCTTTTTCTAAATAATTATCTAAAAGCGTTGTTAAATTTTTTTTGTAAAATTGTTCAGGTTTAATCTCTCCTATGGCTTCATTTTGTTTAAGTTTATATTCTGGTATTTTATCTGAGGCTCTAATGGCACCAAAGAGATGAGAGAAGATAATAACATGAGAATCAATAAAATTTTGTTGGGATAAAGTTAAGTTTTCATAATCTAAGTACTTAAAGGCTACACCAGTATATCGTTGAATTGCTTTGTAGGTAAGCTCGTAAATAATATCTTTTTGATAGTAGCGTATCTCTTTTTCTTTTTTTAATCCAAAGAGTTTGGAGAGAATTCTTATATCACCTTTTTGTAAAAGGTTGATATAGTGATGTAGAAGTTTTAGACGCTGAGGATAAAGTTCTTGAAAGAGGAGTGAAGAGAGAATGAAACTCTCTTCTCCTCCTTTTAGTTTGGTTTCACTTGGAGAGAGTAAAATTTTCATTTTTATAATTCCTTTTTTATGCTAATTTTAGTGAAATTTTAATAAAAATAGAAAAAAATTATTTTTTTTCAAAAAAAGCTTGACATTTATTTTTTTTTTGTCTATAATTCTCGTCCATTTAAAGTGAATAACTTTTAATGTTGGTGCTGATGTAGCTCAGTTGGCTAGAGCAGCTGATTTGTAATCAGCAGGTCGGGGGTTCGAGTCCCTTCATCAGCTCCATGAAATAAAACTTTTATCAGTGTTTGACCAGAAATAATCATTTAATATTTTATATTATATAAATGGTACGGTGAGTTACTCAAGTGGCCAACGAGGGCGGATTGTAAATCCGCTGACTACGTCTTCGAAGGTTCGAATCCTTCACTCACCACCATATGATTTGTTATGCGGGCGTAGCTCAGTGGCTAGAGTTCCTGCCTTCCAAGCAGGCTGTCGAGGGTTCGAATCCCTTCGCCCGCTCCACATAATTAATCTGGGAGCTGATGTGAATGATAATATTTACAAAAACTTCACATTACTATCAAATTAACTAACACTCATAAATAATTTTTAATTTCTAAATAATAAAGAGCATTATGCTTTATATGATTTTGCCCATATGGCTCAGGGGTAGAGCACTTCCTTGGTAAGGAAGAGGTCGTGAGTTCAAGTCTCACTATGGGCCCCAGAGCCTAAGTATGGACAAAAATATTACAATTGTGTAATATTTTTGTCCATAAAGGGGTTAGTTAATACTAAGTTAAGATACTTTTAGGTAATATTTTGCCTTTGATACAATAATTTTATGCTAGGAGAAAAACATGGCTAAAGAAAAATTTGAACGAAATAAACCACATGTTAACATTGGTACTATTGGTCACGTTGACCACGGTAAAACAACATTAACAGCTGCAATCACAATGTGTCTTGGACTTAAAAATGGTCAAGCTACAATGGATTATGACCAAATTGATAATGCTCCAGAAGAAAGAGAAAGAGGTATTACAATTGCCACTTCTCATGTTGAGTATGAAACTGATAACAGACATTATGCACATGTAGATTGTCCAGGTCACGCCGATTATGTTAAAAATATGATTACTGGTGCTGCTCAAATGGATGGTGCTATTTTAGTTATTGCTGCGACTGATGGTCCAATGGCACAAACTAGAGAACATATTCTTCTTTCTAAACAAGTAGGTGTACCATACATCGTAATTTTCTTAAATAAAGAAGATCAACTTGATGAAGAAGATAAAGAAGAGATGTTAGAACTTGTTGAAATGGAAGTAAGAGAACTTCTTTCAGAGTATGACTTTCCAGGTGATGATACGCCTATTATTGCTGGTTCTGCTTTTAAAGCACTTGAAGAAGCTAAGGCTGGTGAAGAAGGTGAGTGGACAAAAAAAATCTTTGAACTAATGAAGCAAGTAGATGAGTATATTCCTGAGCCTGTAAGAGAAACTGAAAAAGATTTCTTAATGGCAATTGAAGATATCTTTACTATTCAAGGTCGTGGTACAGTTGTAACTGGTAAAGTTGATCAAGGTAAAGTATGTGTAGGTGACGATGTTGAAATCGTTGGTCTTAAAGATACTCAAAAAACAACTGTAACTGGTGTTGAAATGTTCCGTAAAGAAATGGATTGTGGTCTTGCTGGAGATAACTGTGGTGTTCTTATCCGTGGTATCGATAAAGATGCAGTACAAAGAGGAATGGTTCTTTGTAAACCAAACTCAATTACGCCTCATACACAATTTGAAGCAGAAATTTATGTTCTTACTAAAGAAGAGGGTGGTAGACATACACCATTCTTTGATAATTATAGACCACAATTTTATGTTAGAACAACAGATGTAACAGGTTCAGTTAAACTTCAAGAAGGTACTGAAATGGTTATGCCTGGTGATAATGTTAAAATTAATGTTGAGTTAATTGCACCAGTTGCTCTTGAGCAAGGTACTAAGTTTGCTATCCGTGAAGGTGGTAGAACTGTTGGTGCTGGTGTTGTTGCTAAGATTATTGCTTAAGACAAATATTGTAAGAGGAGTAACACCTCTTACAAACTTATCATAGGAGATAATAATGAGAGAAACTGTTCACTTAGGGTGTGAGAAATGTACACGAAGAAATTACCACACAACTAAAAATAAAAAAACTACTACAGAGAAGCTAACTCTTAAAAAATATTGTAAATGGTGTAAATGCCATACAGCACACAAAGAGATGAAACTCTAATCGTGCGTAAAAAACTTTTTAGCTACTATATTTTTATAGTAGTTACTTTAGGCCAATAGCTCAGTTGGTAGAGCACTGGTCTCCAAAACCAGGTGCCGTGGGTTCGAGTCCCTCTTGGCCTGCCACAAATAAAAGGTAATATAATATGGGAAAACTTTCAACATTTATTGAACATGCGAGAGATGAAATCCGCAAAGTAATATTTCCAACCAAAATACAAGTAAGACAAGCATTTTTAGCAGTAATTTTAGTAGTAACTGTAATATCAATTTTTTTAGCATTGGTTGACTTTCTTATGTCATCAATAGTATCAGTAGTTTTATAGGATAAATAATGGCTTTTCAATGGTATGCAATTCAAGTTTATTCAGGTAGTGAACAAGCAGTTAAAAGAGCCATAGAACAACTTGTTGTTGATTATGGTATTGAAGATAAAGTAGAACGAATCGTTGTACCAACTGAAGAGGTTATCGAAGTAAAAAATGGTGAAAAAAAGATTACAGAAAGAACACTCTATTCTGGTTATGCTTTTGCACATATAGATCTGGATACTAATCTTTGGCATAAGATACAATCTTTACCTAGAGTATCTAGATTTATCGGTGAACAAAAGACACCTACTGCACTCACAGAAGCAGATATAAAAGTTATTTTAGACAAAATGGAAGAAAAAAATGCACCTCGACCTAAAGTTGATTTTGAAGCAGGAGAGATGGTACGCATTATTGATGGTCCATTTGCTAACTTTACAGGTATGGTAGAAGAGTATGATTTAAACCATGGAACATTAAAATTAAATGTTTCAATTTTTGGAAGAAATACACCCGTCGAAATACTTTATACACAAGTAGAAAAAAATCTTTAATTAAGATAAATTTGAATAATAAGGAAATTAACAATGGCAAAAAAAGTAACGGAAAAATTTAAATTAATGATTCCAGCAGGTGCAGCAAATCCATCACCACCAGTAGGACCAGCCCTTGGTCAAAGAGGTGTAAATATTATGGAATTTTGTAAAGCATTTAATGAAAAAACAAAAGATAAAATGGGATTTAAAATACCAGTAATTATTAGTGTATATTCTGACAGAAGTTTTACATTTGAGACAAAACAACCACCTGCAAGTGATTTAATTTTAAAAGCAGCGGGACTTAAAAAAGGAACAGATAATCCTATTTTAAATAAAATTGGTTCTGTGACTAAAGCACAAGTTGCTGAAATTGTTGCACAGAAAATTGTTGATATGAATACAAACGATAAAGAGATGGCAGAAAAAATTATTGCTGGTTCTTGTAGAAGTATGGGTGTTGAGATTACTGATTAAAAGTATCTTTTAGTCTACAATCGTAAAAATCTTATACCACATGATTTAAAAAATGTGGGAGCTATCTAATATAATAATAGTAATTGGAGAAAAAATGGCAAAAAAAACAACAAAAAGAAGAGATGAACTTCTAAAAAAAATTGATATAATGAAAGAATATAGTGTTGATGAAGCAATGAGTAAGCTTAAAGAATTGAAATCAGCAAAATTTGATGAGACAGTTGAAATTGCATTAAACCTTAATGTTGATCCGCGACATGCTGACCAAATGATTAGAGGGTCTGTTGTTCTTCCAAATGGAACAGGAAAAACTGTAAGAGTTGCAGTTTTTGCAAAAGATGCAAAAGCAGATGAAGCAAAAGCAGCAGGTGCAGATTTAGTAGGTGGAGCAGATCTGATTGAAGATATTCAAGCAGGTAAATTAGATTTTGATATCGTTATCTCTACACCTGATATGATGGGTGTTCTTGGAAAAGTAGCAAGAATTCTTGGACCAAAAGGGTTAATGCCAAATCCAAAAACAGGTACTGTTACTATGGATGTAACAAAAGCAGTTCAAAATGCTAAAGGTGGACAAGTAAACTTTAGAGTTGATAAAAAAGGGAATATCCATGCAGGTATTGGAAAAATATCTTTTTCAACAGAACAAATTAAAGAAAATTTTATAACATTGGTTGAAAAAGTGAATAAAGCAAAACCAGCTTCTGCTAAAGGAAGATATATTGCTAATGCTGTTATCTCATTAACAATGAGTCCAGCAATTAAGCTTGATACTTCTGAAGTGATGGATATAAAATAAAAACTTAAAAAGGCGTAAGCCTTTTTGACTTTTTTATTTTCAAAAAAATATTTATTGAGTATTTTTTTGAGAGTAATTTAGTTACGACTCATAATTTAGATTAAAGACAAAAGGGGCGAAAGCTTAATAAATCTATTTGAAAAAATAGAGGGGTAAGAATTTTCTTACACCCTTTTTGAAATCGAAAGGAGAATATAGATGACTAGAGCAAGAAAAGAAGAACTAGTAGCACAAATGACAGCAGAATTTAAAGATGCTGGAGCAATTATTGTTTGTGATTACAAAGGTATGACAGTTGAAAGTCTTGAGATTGTAAGAAATCTTGCAAAAGATGAAGAGACTAAAGTACAGGTTGTTAAAAATAAACTGGCACAAATTGCATTGAAAAATGCAGGATGTGAAGATGTTGAGTTTACAAATACTAACCTTGTAATTTGGGGAGATTCTCAAATTACACCTTGTAAAATAGCAGATAAAGCTGGAAATGATTTTAAAGAAAATTTTGAAATTAAAACAGGTTTAATTGAAGGTAAAGTTGCAGATATGGAAACAATCAATGCAATGGCTAAATTACCAGATAGAGATACGCTTATTGGTATGCTTCTTAATGTTTGGAATGCACCCGTGCAAAACTTTACAATTGGAATGGATGCACTTTCTAAAAAATTAGAAGAAGAAGCGTAGAGAGTATAAAATCACATATTAGGTGATTTTAATAAAAATGATTAATATTTAAAGGAATTAAAATGGCAACAACTAAAGAAGATGTTCTTGAGTTTATCTCAAACATGTCAGTACTTGAGCTTTCTGAGCTAGTAAAAGAATTTGAAGAAAAATTTGGTGTATCTGCACAAGCAACTGTAGTTGCTGGTGGTGGAGCAGTCGCTGAAGCAGTTGAAGAGCAAACAGAATTTGATGTTGTTCTTACTGGTGCTGGTGAGAAAAAAATTAATGCAATTAAAGTAGTAAGAGCAATTACAGGTCTTGGACTTAAAGAAGCTAAATCAGCAGTTGAAGATGTACCAACAGTTCTTAAAGAAGCTATTTCTAAAGATGAAGCTGAAGCATTTAAAAAACAAATTGAAGAAGCTGGTGCAGCTTGTGAGCTTAAATAATTTTATTTATTTAACTCAGACTAGACCTTTGGTCTAGTCTTCTTTTTCATTCTTATTAAGATATAGTTAAAAGCTATTCGGAGACATTTTCATACCCTCCTCTAATAGTTTCTTTGTGTATCTACTTTTAGAGTAATCTAAACAAACGATATTTAACCTAATTCATTTAAATAACCATAACTAAGGATAACCATGCTAAATTCTTTGCATTCTGGTAACAGACTTCGTGTTGATTTTTCAAAAACTCCAAGAGAAATCGAAATTCCAAATTTACTTCAACTTCAACAAAAGAGTTATGAAAACTTTTTAATGTTTGGAGAAAAAGACAGAAGAAATTCTACATTAGAAAAAGTTTTTCGTGCTTCTTTTCCTATTCATGACCAACAAAATAGAGTCACACTAACTTATAAAAATTCTGAAGTGGTAAAACCTAAATATACAGTAAGAGAATGTATGGAGAGAGGACTTACTTATTCTGTCTCTTTAAAAATGAATATTGCACTTACTATTTGGAATAGAGATGAAAAAACAGGTGAAAAACTTGATCCAAAAGAGATAAAAGAACAAGCAGTTTTTGTTCGTGATATTCCTTTAATGACTGAGAGAACTTCATTTGTTGTGAATGGTGTTGAGAGAGTTATTGTGAATCAACTTCATAGAAGTCCAGGGGTAATTTTTAAAGAAGAAGAGGGAACAACTGTGGGTGCTGGTATGTTATACTCTGCACAAA
>Ga0256824_10000529_pt1 | contig 14739 bp, 10 predicted proteins | sample CV67metaG_FD_191570 | JGI IMG/M metagenome (GOLD analysis project Ga0256824, IMG submission 191570) | Hydrothermal vent microbial communities from East Pacific Rise, Pacific Ocean - CV67 | ecosystem: Environmental > Aquatic > Marine > Hydrothermal vents | place: Pacific Ocean: East Pacific Rise...
TTTTGGACTTAGTCCATTAAAAGTTATGAAAAGTTTTATTCCTATATCTTTACTTATGAGTATAGCATTGCTACTAATATCCTTTGTACTTATTCCTAAAGTTGATTATTCAAAAGATATTTTTATAAATAAAAAAAAGCAAGAAGCTAGATTTAATATAAAGCCTAGTGAATACGGACAAAAATTTGGACCTTGGTTTATTTATGTATCTGATAAAAAAAATAATAGTTATTTTAATATTATTTTATACCAAAATGAAGAAAATAAAAATACATTTATAAGTGCAAAAAAAGCATTATTAACTAACAATGGAAATTCACTTAGTTTAGAATTATTTGAAGGAACATCATCTATTATAACAGATGAATTAAAACTAGTTAAATTCAAAAAAATGATTATAAACAATCATCTAAAACAACCAAAACAAATATCTAGTTTAAAAGATGTTATAAACTATTGGTTAAAAGGAAATAATAATGATGATGATCTATTAACAAATTTCTTTATATCAACATTACCTATAATATCAATATTATTATATATTTCATTAGGTTACTTTAATCCTAGATACCAAAAAAATCATTCTACAGCTTATGCTATGGTATTTTTAATATCTTATATTGTAGTTATGCAAAAACTATCAAAAACGGAAGATTTATATACAATGATTTATTTACCTGTTATATGGATTATTGTTTCTATTACTATGTATATTATTAGAATAAAAAAATACTTTTAATGATTGCAAAACTCACAATATCATATGACGGTAGTAAATATTATGGTTCACAAATACAACCACAAAAAGATACTGTTCATGGAAGATTACAATTAGCTTTAAAAACATTAGGTATTAATAGTATCATAAATTTTTCTGGCCGTACGGATAAAGATGTACATGCCACACAACAAGTTATATCATTTGAATTACCAAGTTTTTGGACAGATATAAATAAACTAAAATCTAAACTTGTTTCATTTATACCAAATAGTATAAAGATACATGATTTAGAATTAGTAAATAGTAGCTTCCATGCTAGGTTTTCTGCTAAAAAAAGATCATATAGGTATATTATCTCAAAAAAAGAACTAACAGCCTTTAATAGCTCTTATATGGCTTATTATGATAATATTAATATAGACCTTATAAATAAAGCTTCTAAATTATTTATTGGTATTCATGACTTTGAATATTTTCACAAAATTGGAAGCCAACCATCAACTACAACTAGAGAGATTTACGATGCAAGATTTTATGAGTACAAAGATATGTATATATTTAAGTTTACTGCAAATTCGTATTTAAGATCTCAAATAAGAATGATGGTGTATGCTATGATTGAAGTTTCAAAAAATAATCTAAGTTTAGATGAACTAAAACAACAAATTGATAAAAAAGAAATTTTTATAAGAAGACTAGCAAGTCCATTTGGATTATATCTTTCTAAGATATATTATTAAATTATTTTGTACTTGTTCTAAATTTTAGAACAAGTACTATTTTTTATAGTAGATTAAAATCCACTACTTGTAACTGCCGCATTTATTATATGTAATAAAGGCTCAACACTAAATATTGAAGTTGTAGTATATATAACAGCCATTGCAATAACAACTGTAATAACTGTATTTGACATCTCTTGATACTCAATTATTTTTCCATCTTCTCTTTTTAATAAGAAAATATGAACAATAACTTTTAAGTAATAAAATGCTGCTATTGCAGAGTTAAGTACCATAATAATTGCAAGTAATAATTCACCTGAATTAATAGTAGCTGATACTAAATACATTTTACCCCAGAATACTGAAAATGGTGGAACACCAGCTAGTGCAATCATAAGAATACCAAACATAAATGCACTTAATGGTGCACTATGAACAAGACCTGTAAATTTACCTAAATCATAATCACTTTTAAGTCCATAATAAGCTGGTTTTTCTTTTGTTTTATAAATCCATAACATAGCAAATGCTCCAAGAATTACTCCTAAGAATAATATCCAGTATAAAAACAATGCTTCAATTGCTTGAGTAGTTCCTAACATAATTGCAACAAGTACAAATCCTGCATGAGAAATAGAAGAGAATGCTAACATTCTTTTAATATCTGTTTGAACTAATGCTATAAGATTTGGTAAAGTCATAGTAACAACTGCTAGTGCATATAATATACCATGAACCCAAGCATCATTTGCAGATATAAATACTTCAAAAAATCTAATAGCAACAACTAATATTGCCATTTTTGGAACAACTGCAATATAACCTGCTAACGTAGCACTTGAACCTTCATAAACATCTGGAGCCCATAAGTGAAATGGTACTAATGAAAGTTTAAATCCAATAGCTGCAATCATAAATACAACACCAACTAAAATAATAGTATAGTTATCAAAATTTGTTTTTGCAAAATGCTCACTCATAATACTAAGTTCTACACTTCCAGTTAAATAATAAAAAATCATTGAACCAAATGCGAAGAATGCAGCACCTAAAGCACCCATTGTAAAGTATTTAATTGCAGCTTCTGTTGATTTATCTCTATTGTGCATTGCAATCATAGTATATAGTGCCATTGAAGCAGTTTCAAGTCCTACAAAAATAAGAATTAAACTATCACTAGCAACCATAAACTGGAATCCTGCTGTCATAAATAAGAATAGTGCATAATACTCAGGGTATGAGAATTCATGGAATTTTTCTTTTGACAGTGAAAGGAAAATAAATAATGCAGAAGTAATAACAATAACAGCTTGAGCTAATAATGATATACCATCAACAAGCATAATATCAAAGAAACCTCTAGTAGGTCCACTATAACCTAAAATAGCACCTAAATCTACTATTAAAAATATTACTGTAAGTGCAACATATAAAAATTTATCAGTTTTATTTGTAAGTAAATCTATACATAAAATTAACAATGCTCCAAATATTGCAATTAGCATTGGTGCTAATGATGCAATATTTAAACTTGCCATATCTATTGAAATTGGAGTAATCATTATTTTTTCTCCCCTATTGTATTTACAGACTCAATAAATTCTTTTGTCTGAGGTTTTATTGCTTTTGCATGCATAACTTGTATTATTTTTTTAACACTTGCATCTGCTGGTTCTAAGATTGGTTTAGGATGAACTCCTAAATATACTACTAACATTACAAGTGGAATAAGAGCTGAATATTCTTTACCATTTAAATCTTTAAGTGATAAATTTGATTCATGTACTATTGGACCAAAGAATGTTCTTTTATATAATACAAGCATATAAACAGCACCTAAAATAATAGTAAGTCCTGCAACTGCTGTAAGTATTGGAGAAACTGCAAAGAATCCAAGAAGTGCTAAAAACTCACCAACAAATCCAATTGTAAGTGGTAATCCAACTGATGCCATAAGCATAATACCAAATATAGTTGCATACATAGGCATTACTTTTGCTAATCCACCAAATTCACTCATCATTTTTGTATGTTTTCTATCATATATAACTCCAACAAGCATAAATAATGCTCCTGAAACAATACCATGAGAAATCATTAAGAAAATTGATCCACCAATACCTTCAACATTTAGTGCAAAAATACCAAGAATAATTACACCCATATGTGATACTGAAGAATACGCAATTACTTGCTTAATATCTTCTTGTGCATAAGCAACCATTGCAGTATAAACTATAGCAATAAGTGCTAAAATAGCCATTGGAACAACCAATGCTACTGTCGCATCTGGAAATAATGGTAATGAAAATCTAATAAATCCATATGTACCCATTTTAAGTAAAATTGCTGCAAGTATAACAGAACCTATTGTTGGTGCTTGACCATGAGCATAAGGTAACCATGTATGAAATGGAACCATTGGTACTTTAATAGCGAATCCCATAAAGAATGCTATAAATAACCACATTTGCATATTGTATGGCATTTGTAACATATACCAATCCATTAAATTAAAGCTCCATGTTCCTGTTGTTTGGAAATACATATAACCTAAATAAAGCATACCAACAAGCATGATTAATGAACCCATAAATGTATATAAGAAGAATTTAACCGAAGCATAAACTCTTCTTGGTCCTCCCCATGCACCAACAATGTATAACATTGGTACAAGAGAGAATTCCCAGAAAACATAAAATAATATTACATCTAAAGATACAAATACACCAATCATCGCTACTTCTAAGAAAAGTACTGAGATGATTAAGTTTTTAATATCTTTAGTAATTGTAAGACCAACTAATGATAACATAGTAACAAAAGTAGTCATAATAACTAAGAATAATGAGATACCATCAATTCCTAAATTATATGAGATACCATATTGTGCTATTAAAGGCACAAATTCTGTAAATTGCATAGCACCATTTGTACTATCAAAACCATACCACATGAAACATGATATGACAAATTCTATTGCAGTAACTACAATACCATATACTCTTATTGATTCTTTATCTACAAGCAATCCAATGATTGCTGCAAATGCTGGAAAAAATATTAATACTGATAACATATATTCCATTCTTATCCCCTTACTTCACACCAAAAGCTATTACAACAATAAGTAGGATTAATAATCCTAATGTCATAATTTTTAACGCTTTTGATAAATTTCCTGTTTGCACAACTCTTGCTTCACTACCACTTGTATAAATAAATTTAGCTATACCATCAACGATAGTATCTATTATTTTCATATCAATCTCTTTCCATTGGAATCTTGATAATACTAAATATGGTTTTGTAATTATAGTATCAATAATATATGGTAAATAATATTGATTTGCTAATAATTTATAAATAAATGTATTTTTCATACCATCACCATAATATTTTCCATCTTTTGCATATTTACTATATGCAAAGAACATACCCGCTAATGATAAACCAACAGTTATAACCATAAGAATAGTATTTGTACTACCTTCTAAATGAGGATGATATGCAGGTAATACATTTGTAATAAATTCAACAAATGTATGTTCTGCAAATCCTGCAAATACTGCTAAAATTGCTAATGGTGTCATAGCTGCAATTACATATCCATATGTTTCATGAGGATGTACTTTTTCATGGTCATAGTTTTCACTACCGTGGAATACATAATTTATTAATCTAAATGAATAAAATGCAGTTAAACCAGCAGTAACCCATGTAGCTGCCCAAATTATATATGCATGTTCAGCAAATGCTGTAGCTAAAATAAGCTCTTTTGAGAAGAACCCTGCCATAAGTGGGAAACCTGCAAGTGCCATAGAAGCAACTGTCATAATTATCCAAGTTTTAGGCATATGCTTTTTAAGACCACCCATTTTCTTGATATTTATTTCATCATTAGTAGCATGCATAACATTACCTGCACCTAAGAATAACACTGATTTAAAGAATGCATGAGTAGCAAGGTGGAATAATGCAATCCAATATGCACCAAGACCAGCAGCAACAAACATATATCCTAATTGAGATAATGTTGAAAATGCAATAATTTTTTTCATATTAGTAGCAACTAATGCCATAGTAGCAGCACCAAATGCAACAAATGCACCAAGTCCTGCTATAAACATACCAACTTCAGGAACTGTAGTAAAGATTTCATTTGCTCTAATTACTAAGTATACTCCTGCTGTTACCATAGTAGCAGCATGTATAAGTGCTGATACTGGTGTTGGTCCTTCCATTGCATTTGCTAACCATGTATTAAATGGAAACTGAGCTGATTTACCCATAGCCCCAATAAATAAGAATATAGCAATTGTTACTACTAACTCATGACTTAATGTACCAATTTGAGCAAATACTGCATCATATTGTAATGTACCTAAGTTCCAAAATATTAAGAATATACCAATAAGCATAGCTAAATCGGCAACTCTATTCATAATAAATGCTTCATTTGCAGCATATGATGGTGAGATAGATGAGTATGGAGATAATGTAGAAAATGGTGATTTTTCAATATCATCAGATTTTTCAACATCAGCTTTGTGATACCAAAATCCAATTAGTCCCCAAGAACATAATCCAACTCCTTCCCAACCAATAAATAATCCAGCAAAGTTATCACTCATAACAAGTATCATCATAGAGAAAACAAATGCACTTAACCATGCAAAGAATCTGTTAAATGATTTATCATGATCCATATATCCATTTGAATGAATATGTACCATTGTTGAAACTGTAGTAACAACAACCATCATAGTAACACTTACTTGATCAACTACTATACCAAATGGTATATTTACATTTCCAATTGCAATCCAATCTAAAAGATTAAAATGAATAATTTCTCCAGTTGAGAAGATATTATATGCAAGAGTAAGTGATGCAAATAACGAAGTTGCAAGTAACATTGAAGTTACTATACCTGTTATTTGGAGTTTACTTGTATTACTAAATAATGCAGCAAACATTGAACCAACAAATGGTGCAAATAGAGCTATATAAACATAATTTTCCATATTTTAACCTTCCATCTTTTGTAAAGAATCTAAATCTAAAGTATTATGTCTTTTAAACCATAATATTAATAAACCTAATCCAACTGCAACTTCACTTGCTGCAATAGCAATAATAAAGAAAGCAAACATTTGTCCTGTTAAATCTCCATGAAATTTAGATATTGCAGCCATACCAATGTTTACTGCATTTAACATAATCTCTGTAGCAAAAAATAACATTAATAAATTTTTTCTTCTAATCGCACCTAATAGTCCAATACTAAATAAAATAGTACTTAATATCATATATTCATTTAAGCCTATACTCATTTTTCATCCTTTTTAAGATTATTTGTGTGATCCATTTCACTAGCTGGTCTAAAATCCATTTTCTTTCCAGCAAGTATAATTCCACCAATCATTGCAACAAGTAACATAACTGCAGCAACCTCAAAAGGAATAAGGTATTTAGTAAATAATACTAAACCAACATCTTGAGCATTTCCATATGATTCATGTATTGGATAATAAGCATTAACTCCACCAATAACTGGTGCCATTGCCATAACTACAACTATAAGAGCTATAAGCCCTGTTAAAAGAAATGTTAATCTCGGATTTGCAATATCTTCTTTTACATCAGAAATTGTATCAAAGAACATCATACCAAATGCATATAGTGCCATTACAGCCCCTGTATACACAATAATTTGAACAACACCTAAAAAGTCAGCATTCAATAAGAAAAAGAATGCTGATATAAATATCATCCCCGCAGCTAGTGAACTAAGAGCATATAATGCATTCTTAGTCATAACTGTAATAATAAACATTGCTATAGTCAATATAGCAAATAAATAAAACGCAACTACTTCAAACATCATATCTCCTTAGTACGCTAACGGTGTTTTTTTAATTTTTTTATCTGCATCTGGGCTAATTGCACCAAATCCATCAAATTCAACTTGTTGTTTAATCTCATCAAATGGTGTAAGTAAATCTTCCACTATTGTAAAATGAGCTCTTTGTTCACTTGCATTTTCATATCTTCCACCATGAACAATAGCAAGTTCAGGACAAACTTCTGCACAATAACCACAGAAAATACATCTTCCAAGGTTAATAGAATATTCTACTACTTCTTTTCTAGAATCTTTATCTATTTTTGTATCCATTTTAATACAATTTGAAATACATATTTTTTCACATAATCCACAACCAATACATCTGTTTGTACCAGATTCTAAAAGTCCAAGTAATTTATGAACTGCTCTATATCTAGGAGAAATAGGTAATTTTTCTAATGGATACTGAACTGTATGCATTTCATTTTTAAATAATGCTTTATTCATAATACCAAATACAATTCCAAGACCTTTAAATAATTCACCACTTAAAGTTCTTTTTGTAACTTGTTTGAATGCATCCCATCCAGTTTTTGGATATTCTTCAATTTCTACTTGTATATACTCTTGACTTCCAATATTTCTATCTTTTAAATTTTTAAAACTCATCATCTCTCCTTATATCATCATCACTAAACCAGTGATTACAATATTCACTAGTGCTAATGGCATTAATATTTTCCAACATAACCACATAAGTTGATCTGGTCTTACGTGAGGCCATGCTGCTCTTGTCCATAAAAATAAGAATATTAAGAACATAACTTTAAGTATAATTGCTAATGCACCAGGAATGAATCCCCAATCATTAAATCCACCAAGGAATATTAAAGATACTAAGAAAGCAACTGTAAATAAGTTTGCATATTCACCAATAAAGAACATACCCCATCTCATACCAGAATATTCAGTTGCATAACCTGCAACAACTTCTGCTTCATTTTCAAGTAAATCAAATGGTGTTCTATTTGTTTCAGCAAAACCTGCAATTAAAAATAATACAAATGCAACTGGTTGAGACCATATCATCCAAGAAGTAAATCCACCTGATTGGTAGTTGTTAATATCTATTAAACTTAAACTTCCAACCATCATAATTGGAGAAAGAATAGATAGCCCTGTTACAACTTCATAAGAAAGAAGTTGAATAGCAGTTCTAGCTCCACCTAATAGTCCCCATTTATTTGCTTGTGCCATACCAGCTAAAAGTGGACCATATAATCCAGTAGCCATAGCTCCAAGTACAAATAATACACCAACATTTACATCAGATATAATAACACCTGGAATAAACGGAACAGCACTCATAGCAATAAATGCAGTAGCTGCTGTAATAACTGGAGCAATCATAAAGATTGGTCTATTTGCATGTTGAGGAATAAAATCCTCTTTTGTAAATAATTTTGCACCATCTGCTAAAATTTGTAATAAACCAAATGGTCCAACATGCATAGGTCCAAGTCTTCTTTGCATAAATGCTAAAACTTTTCTTTCTATATATGTTGTAAATCCTGCAAGTGCTGAGAATACTGTAAGTACTACCACCACTTTTACTATCGTCATAACTATATCATTATCGAACATCTTTTACACCTTTTTAATATTTGCATTTGTGAATCTATAAGATTCAAACAATGCTTTTGTATCAATTGTTTTATCATAAGTTGGAACATATCCTATATTTCCACCTAGTTGATTATCAACTACTACTTCTAAATTCATAGTTCCACTTGAAGTTTCTATATTAACTTTATCATTTTCATTTAATTGTAATAATTCTAACATAGAACTACTTACATATAATGCTACTTTATCGTCTTTAAATTCTTGACTTAAAGCTGTAAATTCATTAAATTGATTAATAGGATTTGCATTATATATAATTGTACCTTCAATATTAGAAATACTTATTTTTTCAATATTTTCATTACAATCAATATCTTTTGTAGATATTATATATCCTCTATGTTCACTTTGATCATTTGCAAAGAAATTTTCTAAATCATCAAATGCAATATTATTAAAAATTTCACTTGTATAATCTATTGTATTTTGCTTATTATTATCTAATATTTCATTTGCTAAATCATTTAATGTATAACCATTATAAACTAAAGCAGCATTTGTTGGAACTAATCTTTTGTCAATATTTACAAAAGTTCCTTCTTGTTGATTAAGTGCTGGCATATCTAAAGAGGCATCACCTAAAGCTGATATTTCATAATCTGCTTTTGTGTTATATCCAAATGTTGTACCTTTAACTTCATCATCAAGTGTACAAAGTTGTGAAACACCTAAAGTATTAGTTGATGTTGGAATAATAACTACTTTAAATTGTGTATATTTTTCAATCATTGCACAAAGTTTTGCTAAGTTTGCACTTTGAGGATGTGTATATAAATCAGATCCAACAACTAATGAGTAAGTATCTTTTTTAGCTAACATTGCTTCAATAGTATCTAGTAAAGTTTCATCAGTACCTATGATATCAAGAAGTTTTGTATATTCAAACTCTACTTCTTTTTTAACTTTTTTAGGAACCATTTTTGAAACTTCTTTTTCTTCACCAGTTTCTTCATCTTTTACAATCTCAACAACTTTTTCTTTTATAGTTTCAGTTATAGTTTTTGTTCTAGTTTCTTTAAAGCTATTTAAATGTTCTTGAATATCTTCAGGTAAATCTGTAGCAAATTGATCAAGTATAAAGTATAAAATCGCTTCTTCACTTAAAGTATTTGAAACAATACTTTGTATAGTTTTTCCAGCTTTTCCAAAACCTTCAACACTAGTATCAAGCATAGGATGGAAATATAATCCTGCACCTTTATTTAGTGTAATTGCATTGTTAAATGCATATCTAACATTTGGAGCATCAGATTTAAAATATGTTCCAACAGATATTAAAAAGTTTGAATTATGGATATCTTTTAAAGTTCCATTGTATAAGCTTTTTCCACTTACACTTGCAAAGTTATTTAAAAATTCTTGATATGCTTTTGCATCTTTATTTACTAAATTAAAACCTAGTTTATCTTTTAATCTTTGTAATATAGTTGCTTCTTCATTTGTAATAAACGAATTAAACAATACTGTATCAGTGTTTTTAAGTGCATCTACTGCTTTTTTAAATTCAGCTTCATTTTTCGATTCAACTTGATTTGAATAATTAAATGCAAATCTAGCAGCTCCACTTAATGAAGTATAATGAGAATCATTTGTTACTCTATATATTTTTTGTTCAAATGGGTTTTCAATACTAATTGCTTTTGTTTCATAATAAAGCAATGAACAATCAGAACTATATGGATTTGATGCAGGTACTTTTGTAAGTTCCCATGCATTTGATTTGTATTGAAAATCATTTGATACCAATGCTCCAACAGGACACACTGCTATACATTCACCACAATCAATACATTTTTCTTCTTCAAAACCAATAAGGTTTTTATTAAGTTTATTCCACATTGCATAAGCATCTTTTGGCATATTATCTTTAAATGTTTTATCAAGTGCATCAGCACCTCTTTTAACAGTTGAAAGTGCATTTGAACCAATCATATCTTTACATACAGTTGTACATTTTTCACATACTATACATAAACCTGGGTCATAGTTCATAACTCCCCAGTTTACTGTTGGTCTGTTTACATCTTTTACTGCATATGATTGTTTATGAACACCCATATATAAAGTATAATTTTGTAACTCACACTCACCACTTTGATCACAAACACCACATTGTAAAGGATGATTTACATCATAAACTTCCATTATAGCTTCTCTTTCTTTAGCTATATTTTCAGTTGTTGTTGTAACTTGCATACCATCTTTTACTTTTGCATTACAAGAATAAACTTGCTTCCCATCTGCTTCAACTAGACAAACTCTACAAGCAAGTGTAGGAGAACATCTTGTTACGTAACATAATGCAGGAACAAAAATATCATTTGCTCTTGCAACATTAAGTATGTATTCACCCTCTTTTGCTTGACATTGTTTTCCGTCAATATTTACTGTAATCATATCACTCATTACACTTCCACCTTTTGTATTTTTACTTGCTTATATCTATAATTATTTTGGATTTTATCTTTAGTTAATCCATTGTTAAATGTAGGGTATATTGCAATTGTACCTTTTATAGTTTTATCAGATTTAAATGTTTTGATTGTAACTTGACCTTCAAAATGAATTTCCACTTTATCACCATTTTTAATTTTAGCAGCAGTAGCAAATGACTTGCTACCTCTTAAGTGAGAATCTGTTTTAATAGTAAGTGACTTTTTAGTAGCATTATTAAATTCATTCATAGGTTCACATCTATAAATAACTGTTCCATTGTATGATTTAAGATCAGATATTTCATCTAATTTTAACTCTTCTTTATCAATATCACAATTATTTAAAGCATAACCTCTAATATCATTTCCATACTTATCATAACCATTATCTAAATTATCAAATTGTACATCGTTATATTCATTAATAGCTTTTAATTCATTTGTATAATCAATAGTATATTGTTTTTTATGATCTAGAATTTCATTTGCTAAATCATTTAAACAGTAACCATCAAATGCTAAAGCAACATTTGTATTTAAAAGTTTTAAATCTATTGATGTAAATGAACCTTCTTGTTGATTTAATGAAGGAGTATTGAAGTCACCTTTACCACAAGAAGAAATTGTATAATCACCATCTACATTATAACCAACAGTATTTCCAGTTTCTTCTTCATCAAGGTCACATATTAAACTAACACCTAAAGTATTAGTTTGTGATGGTATAACTAAAACATCAAAATCAGTATATAAATCAATAAGACCAACAAGTTTAGCTATATTTTTAACATTTTCATGTCCAAATATATCTGTACCTATTACTAAAGTTTTATTTTTTCTTCTGATTAATCTTCTAGAAACTTCTTCAAGTTCTTCTTCACCAACACTAGAATCTCCAGATAAATTTCCAATATCTAAATCATCAAAGTATGCTTTTAATTCATCATCACAATTTTCAATTAAAGTATTTGCTAACATTGCTAAAATAGCTTCTTCAGCACCTGCTTCATATTTTATAAACTGTGTATATTTATTTTGTAACTCATCATCATCCATAGTATGCATATAAATAAATTGTGCATTTTGTTTTTTTAATGCAATATTAGTATTATATTTAACACCTGGATTATCTCTTGTTATTTTAGTACCAATCATAATTATTACATCTGATTGTTTTAATGTTTCTGATGTTGCACTATAAAGTGATTTACCAGTAACTTTAGAATATGTATTCATAAATGTTTGGTAGTTTTTAGCATCATTATTTACTAACTTAACTCCAAGTTTCTCTTTTAATTTTTGTAAAATTAAAGCATCTTCATTTGTAATATATGAATTAAATTTAATAGTATTTGTATTTTTAAGTGCTTCAACTGCTTTTAGGAAATCTTCTTTTGTTGATGATTCTTTATTTTCAAATTCAAAAGCAAATCGTCCACTTGCACATAAGAAACCATATTCAAAGTTATTTGTAACTCTAACTATTTTATTTTCATATGGATTTGAAATTCCAGCATGTTTAACATCATAAACTAACTCACAACCAGTACTACAATGAGCACAAGTTGCAGGTATTTTATCTGATTCCCATGCATTTGATTTGTATTTATAATCAGTTGATACCAATGCTCCAACTGGACAAACAGAGATACAATCTCCACATTGTTCACATTTAGACATTTTAATATCAATAGTAGATTTATATCCACCTGGTTTAATATAAAGTGCAGATGCACCTATTATTTCATTACATGTATGTACACATTTTTCACACATAATACATAAAGATGGGTCATAACTAAGTACACCCCAATTCTTTTGTTTTCTAGGCATATCTTTTACTGCAAATTCTTGTGAACTAACACCAAATTCTAAAGTTTTGTTTTGAAGATCACATTCACCAGATTTATCACAAACACCACATTGTAATGGATGATTTACATCATACAGTTTCATAATATTTGTTCTTTCATGTTGTAATTCATCGTTATTAATAGTAACTTCTATACCATTAACAGCTTTTTCTTGGCAAGATAAAATATTTCCATCTACACCTTTTACTTGAACTACACACATTCTACATGATGCAATTGGCGAAACTTTTGATAAATTACACATTGTAGGAATATATAGGTCATTTCTTCTAGCAATTTCTAAAATAGTTTCACCATATACACCTGTACAAAGTTTTCCATCAATAGTTAAACTTAATGGTTTATTTCTGTGTTGTTTTTTTGCACTCATATTGCCACCATCCCTAAATAATAACATCTCATACATCTTTCTGCTTCAGCTTGTGCTTCATCTGCAGTAAATCCGAAGTTTACTTCTTTGTTGTTATCTTTTCTTAAATCAGTTTCTAATTTTTCAGATACTTCTCGAGGAAGTCCAGGCATCCAACCAGAAATTTTTTCTTTTTTATTATAAACTTTCATTCTATTCATATGATCTTCCATAATTTCTTCATCAGTTAAAGAAATCTTTCCATCATATATATATCTACTTATAACTGAAGCGGCACGTCTTGCTTGTCCAACTGCATTAACAATAGTCATAGGACCATATTCACAATCTCCAGCAGCAAATAAACCAGGTCTATTTGTCATATAATCTTTACCATTAGTTTGAAGTGTTCCCCAAGAAGTCATTTCTAACTCCCATTCTTTTGGTAAAATTTGTAAATCACAACTTTGAGAAACAGCTGGAATTAAATAATCACATTCAATTTCCATATCTGCACCTTCAATTTTTACTAATTGTGCTCTTCCACCATTTGGATCTGGAACTAGTTCAAATTTATTTACAATAAGTGATTTAATCTTTCCATTATCATCTTTTATTTCAGCTATTGATGAATAAAATATAAACTCAACACCCTCTTCTACTGCTTCTGTGTATTCTTCTTCAGTAGTATTTCTAATAATAGTTTTCATATCTCTTCTATAAAGCATGATAACTTTTTTTGCACCTTCTCTTATTGAACATCTTACAACATCCATTGAAGTAAATCCACCACCAACACAAACTACAGTTTTATCTTTTAGTTCATCACTTGCTGGAGCACCAATTTTAAATTTATGCCAAAGATTAACTTTATCAAGCATTGAGATAGCACCCCAATAACCTTCAAAATCTGGATTTTCATTGTCACATCTAACAGCTTTTGATAATCTAGCACCAAAACCTAAAAGAGTTGCATCAAATTCTTCTTCAATTTCTTTTAATCTGTCAGCTGTTACTCTATGGTTTGTAATAACTGTAACTGCATCAAGATCAGTAACTAGTTTAATATCTTCATTGTATTTACCAAATGGCATTCTA
>Ga0256824_10000530_pt1 | contig 14706 bp, 21 predicted proteins | sample CV67metaG_FD_191570 | JGI IMG/M metagenome (GOLD analysis project Ga0256824, IMG submission 191570) | Hydrothermal vent microbial communities from East Pacific Rise, Pacific Ocean - CV67 | ecosystem: Environmental > Aquatic > Marine > Hydrothermal vents | place: Pacific Ocean: East Pacific Rise...
TACAAAGGTCATAGTTAAGTCCTGATTTTTGAGAGAATTATAATCTATTTATAGCAAAAGGCATTTGACTTATGTCAAGCACCTATAAAGTTTTGAGAAAAGAATGCTTCTATAACTTCTCTCATCTCTTTTGGGTCTTCTATACGGTTTACCTCATTTCTAAAGACAGATGCACCTTGGTAGCCTGCCTTAGAGTATGAGTGAAGGTTTTTTCTAAAGATAATAGCCCCATACTTATCATAATGGGCTATCATCTGGTCAAAATGTTCTAGCACTACTTCTTTGATAAGTTCTGGCGTTGGTTCTGCCATACCTTCTTTTATTTGTCTAAATATCCAAGGTTTACCTACAGCAGCACGTCCTATCATCACACCTTCAGCACCTGTATATTCACGTACCCATTTGGCTTTTTCAGGCGTGTCTATATCACCATTTGCAAACATAGGTATATGAATGTTCTGTTTTATCTCGGCTAGGGCATCATAGTCTACAGGTGCTTTGTATCGTCCTGCTCTCGTACGTCCATGCACTGCAATATAATCCGCTCCAGCATCTTCACACAATTTTGCTATCTCAATATGGTTCTTTTCATTAAACCCTAGACGAAACTTTACAGAAGTATATTCTTTGTTTGAATACTTCTTAATGGTTTCAATCACCTTAGCCATTTGAGGTAAGTCTGTAAGCAGTGAAGAACCTTGTAAGTTGTTTACCACTTTAGGTGCAGGACATCCACAGTTCAAGTCTATACAGGTCACATCATCACGCTCGTTTATGATTTCAACGGCACGTCTAATTACATCAAGGTCAGAACCTGCTATTTGTATAGAGTAAGGGTTTTCTATAGGCGCTTTCTCAAGCATCTTATACGTCTTTTTAGAATTGTGTATGAGTGCGTTTGAGCTTATCATTTCAGAGACAGTAAGATCAACACCGAATTTCTTAACAACAGAACGGAAAGGAAGGTCAGTAAAGCCCGCTAAAGGGGCTAAGGCGTAGATAGGTTTGGAGAAGTCAAGTATTGGCATTTAAAGGCTATAAAAACTTTGTTTCAGCACATACTGAATGAATATTAATAATATCTTCAAGCTTGTATTTACTATTTTCTCTTTTAAGTTGATAAAGTGCTCTAAACTTCATAAACTCATTCTCTTCTTGTTCTTCTAAAAAAGTACCTACCTGATCTAGGAGTTCATACTCAAAAAGCAAATATAGATATGCATTTTGTGCTTTTTCATCATCTTTTTGATAGCCATTAAAGAGTGCAAGGTTTTCATCTGGTTTAAAATATTTTTTAGTGACTCCTGCAATTCTTACAAAATCAGCACAAGAAAGTTTAAGGTCTTCAATAAATGAGGAAAGTATCTCTTTATTGAGGCTAAGATTGTCTTCACTATTTACTCTACTTAACATGAGTAAAAAGTTTTCAACATCAAATACTTTTGTATATTTACGTGCTTTCTCGAAGTCTGCTTTACGCGCAAATATTTGAAGTGATTCTTTTTGCACAGCTTCAGAATAATCTGATGTTGCACGCATTACACCTTCAACAAACTTTTCATCAGACTCAAGTTGATTAAGTCTATTTTGAATAAGAATAGGATTACCAGCATTAAATACTTTTACCATTTTCTCTTCTTTTAAATCAACATATTCACCATTTTTAATTTTCTGAATAATATTTACTACTTTTGAAAGTCTTGGACTTAAACCATCAACATTATCAGAAACATTTAAAGATGACTTACCTAAGAGTGCTGCTGAACTTCCTACTTCATTCATAGCATACTTTTGTATTTTGGGTTCATTAACCAGTGACCAATAGAGTGCATCTTCAAGTGTATCTGTATCTTTTTTCCATTTCTTAATTTGAAAATAGTTTCTAAGTCCATAAAATAACATATGAGCAATAGTAAAAAGAAATAATAATAATGCAGGAAGAATAACCCAAATTGTAACAGGCAATGTGATGTTAATAATATCTAAACGATATAATCCAAGTTCAAGGGTATAAACAAATGCCCCTAACAATAAAATGAATGTAAGCGCTGCAAAAGTGTAAAGACCTAATTTCATAATGACTCCCTATTTTTGTTCTTTTTCGTTAATCTCCCGGCATGTAATACAAAAACGTGCAAAGTTTTTCACTTCTAATCGTGGTTTACCTATTGGTTCCTCACACATTTCACATGTACCGTAAGTTTCTTGTTTTATTTTATCTAAAGCAAGTTCAATTTCGTTTAATTCTTTACGTTGTTGGACTAAAATAGCACTATCTACTATTGTTTCTGCAGATGCAGCTGCATAGTCACCCTCATCATTGAGTTCAAGTTCTCTCATACCATCTAACTCTAGTGTGGTACCTGTAAGGTTTTTTTCTATTTGCACTCTTCTATCAAGTAGTTTATTTTGAAATTCTTCTAATTCTGCTTTGCTTAACATTCTTTTTCCTAATTCCTATTTATGATAGGGATGATTATTATTGATAGTCAAACCTCTAAAAATTTGTTCTAACAACACCACTTTCACTAACTTATGTGAAAGCGTTATTTTACCAAATGATATGGCATTATTACATTTAGACAAAAAATCGCTCTCAAACCCGTATGCACCGCCAATAAACAAATTTACCTGTACGCTATCCTTAAGCAGTTTTGCGAAATTATGACTATCTACCTCTTTGGAAGAAGGATTTAACGCAATATTTATCCCATTTTGCATATATTTCTCTAATGCTTTTGTATATGCTTTTTGTGATGCTTCAGGAGAAATATCATGTGCTTTGGTAATTTCTTTATCAAAAACCTCAATCACTTCTACTTTGGCAAAAGGTTTAGCAATCTTTTTATAATGTTCAATCAAGCCAGAATATAAAGTATCTTTACCTTTTTTATCAATAATAATGACATTAATTTTCACCAATACACTCTTCATTGACTTCATAAGCATTTTGTGTAGTATTAGGCTCTATTTTATCTCTTATTTTACATGCCAGTTGATGCACTGACATTGCATAATATGCACTGTGATTATAACGGGTGATAACAAAGAAATTTTTTGCACCATACCAGAGTTCATCGTACTCTTTTTTATTAAGCTTAATAAGTCTTACCTTAGCATCATAATCCCATTTTTCTTTTGGGTTTATACCCACAAGATCACGGCGATTGTAAGTCGTTTTATACCCTGTTTTAAGTCCATAAAATCTATCACCTTCATAACTTACGCGTGTGGCAACAGGTTCACCTGTTCTCCAACCATTTTTCTTAAAATAGTTTGCTATAGAAGCAATTGCATCATCTGGACGCTGTAAAGTAATGCGACCATCACCATTAAAGTCTACCCCATATGCTTCATAATTACTAGGCATAAATTGACCTAACCCTATAGCACCAGCATAAGAACCTTTTACACCTTTAGGATGAAATTTCTGTTTTTGTGAAAGACGTAAAAATTTTTTAAGTTGTTTTCTAAAAAATTTATTCCTTCTATTTTTTTCAAATGCCAATGCCACTAAATTATCAAATACAGGGTATTTCCCTACATTCCCACCATATACTGTCTCTATACCTATGATAGCAGCCACATACTCTTTAGGTACACCATATCTTTTTTCTACCTCATCAAAAATATATTGATGCTTTTTGATAAATGCAACCCCCTGCTTTACACGAGACGGATTTATTTTTAATCTACTATATCTATCCCATGCACCATGCTTAGGATAAAGTTTTTTGAGCCTAGCTATCTGTTCAGCTGTCCTTTTTTTCTTCTTTTTAGGACGATAAATACGTAGAGGGGTCTTATATTGTTGTACATTAGAAAAAAGCTTTCCTAAATAGTGTTTATCCATTGCATACTCTTTTACAAGCATAGTAATAAACCGTTTCACTTCACTATTGTTTCGATAATCTTTCGCATGTAACGAAAAGATCATAAATATAAAAATAACTATTACTTTCATCTAATTTTCCTAAACTTTCTGATATTGTAACTAAATTGTTTGAGTTAAGGGAAAAGATGACTAAAAAAAAAGTATTATTTGTTTGTTTAGGCAATATTTGTAGAAGTCCATTAGCAGAGGGTATTGCAAAAGCAATCAATGAAAAAGAAAAACTAGGGCTTATTATTACTTCGTCAGGTACAAGTGCCTCATATGAAGGTGAAAAACCCTGTCAAGACTCTATCCGAATTGCGAAACAACATAAGATTGATATTTCAAATCAACGTGCACGGCAAGTTAAATTAAGTGATAAAGATATGTTTGACTTTATCATAGCAATGGATCTAAGTAACAAAAAAGACTTGAAGAAACTCGGATTTAATAATGTCCATCTTTTAGGGGAATTTGCAAATTATCACAATCAAGACGTACCAGACCCCTATTATTTTGATTCTTATGATGATGGTATTCATGAAGTCTATCAAATGATTGAGGATTGTGTAAAAGACTTTTTAAAAATAATTATAAACTAAAAGGATTAAAATGCAAAATAATTTCACAAAAGCCATGGACTTTAGACATGCGTGCAAGATATTTGACGACACAAAAAAGATAAATGAGGAAGAGATGCACTACATTTTGGAATCAGGACGTAAATCACCTTCCTCTTTTGGTATGGAGGGGTGGAAGTTTCTTGTTATCACGAATAAAGCTCTCAAAGCTAAAATACGCCCCGTATGTTGGAATCAAGTACAAGTTACCTCCTCTTCACACCTCGTCATAATACTAGCATCCATAGAAAATGTAAAACCAAGCTCAGGTATACCAGCCAAACGCTTTAACAGACGCCCTCTCACTAAAGAGCAAATAGATGGCTATATAGACCTCTATTCAAATCACCTAACCCATACACTAAGCACAGACGAACATACATACGAATGGACTGCCAGACAAACTTACATTGCACTAGGCAATATGATGACTGCTGCTGCCTACATAGGTATAGACTCCTGCCCCATAGAAGGGTTTGAAAAAGAAAAAATAGAAAAAATACTAGAACTAGACACTAACAAATGGCAAGTCTCGGTAGTCGTTCCTTTTGGCTATAGACTCAATGAACAATCCACCCAACTCAGACTATCCTTTGATGAAGTGGTAGAGTTTATCAAGTAAAAGAGAAAATGTAACCCCAAATATAACCTTGTTTTTAAGAGAATACATCTCTGTGATGTATTCTCTTTGTGCAAATTAGCTATTTTGTGACTTGGATTATCCTATCTTTTTAAAGCAGCAACGTTTATATTTATCACCAGAGCCACAAATACATTTTCCATTGCGTAAAAAGTCAACTTTATCTTCATAGACTTCACCATCGACATACTTCCACATATCGTTCACCTTTAAAAAAGTAGACTTTTCATGGTGTAAATGTTGTTTACCCTCAAAGATATAATAGGCTTTAAATTCCACCATATCTTCAGAAGAGTCTACTATCTCTAAGTGTTGCCACTCACTGTTGTCTGCCCAATCTTGTATGAATTTTAGTTCTTCTTCACGCCATGTACGGTCGTGTGTGGTTGCTTGGAGGTAGTTTACATCACCTAAACAGTACGCAGCATAACGAGACCGCATCAAAGCCAAAGCACTTTTGGGTACATCTAATACCCTCAAGATGGGTTCACAACACTCCGAAAACATTTTTCCACTTTTACAATAACACTGCTGCATCTTCACCCTATTTTTATTTGGATTTTATCATAGTATGTTAAAATTCCCACATGACAAAACAAGAAATTACAGAAACATTAAAAAACAGTTACAACAGAGACATACGCAAACAACTTGTAAAAACCATTTTAAAAGAAGAAAAAGAGAATGCATTACCAAACTATAAACTCATAAACCAAATCTTCTCTTATGTACTCAGTGAACTTGGTTGGGATATGGCTAAAAGTACTAAAGAGTGGGATTCTACACCTCTTGACATCATGGAAGAGTCCTTTCCTAAAATAAAAACCACACTATGGTATAAAGAACAAATAGTTACTGCCAAACAAGCCATAGATGTAGAGTTCAGAAGTTAATCCCAAAAATAAGCTACATCTTCTTTCTTGAAGGCATAGTCTAAATACTCACAAACTTTAGTAGGAAAGAGTTCTTTTCCTGACATATCACCATGCAAGAACTCTGTCTCTTTAAAACCAAACGCTTGAGCATTTTGAGAAAATATCTTTTTCTTTGTCGATTGCATGGGTGCAACCACATCAAAGATTTCACCCACTATCTCTTGCTTAATAATACTTTTTATAATACCCACAACATCATCTCTATGCACATAATTGGTTCTACTGTCAGATGTAAGTACTTTTCCTGCTGTGTATTTTCCTGCTATACGCTCATACCCCATAAGTCCACCTAAACGCAGTACTATACTCTCTTGATGCAGTGTATTTACCAAAGTCTCTGCTTCAACCACTAAAGATTTACCATCATAAAATGAAATAGAAGAGAGAAAAATCACTTGCGTTAGTGCATCCACTCTTACTAGTGTTTCAGTTAATACTTCCAAATAATTATCTCTTGGTGCTATGGCAATAACAAGTGTATCACAGTCATATTTGTTTGCCTTATCATTTGCATCCATATCTTTACTCAGACAATGCACTCTATGTTCCAATTCTAGACATTTAGCCAATGCATTACCTACCCAACCACAACCAAGGATAGAGATAGTTTTCATCATAGTATTCTCTTGACATATACTAAGTCTAATATCTCTTTAAATTGCATAGAGAGTTCTAAACCTAAAGCTATCAGGTCTCGACCTTGTAGTAAATTTTCAATAGCAAGATTCACCGAACCATACTCTGCCAATACTTTTTCAAGTACTTCCATACTTTCTACCCCATAAACTTTAATATCATAGTTTTTACAAAAAATATTCAAAAACATGTGTTAAGAAAATCCTCTATCTGGGTAAAATATCTATCTACTCCCTCAAAAGGATGTGTACCACCCTCTTCTACAACAAACTTAGCATTAGGTATTATCTCTAGTGCTTCTTTGTAGTCTAAGACATCATCACCTTTTTGTAAGAGTAGAAAATAGTTTTCATCATTTAGTCTATTAACAACATACTGTTCTAACATTTTGATGTGCCCTTCATTCCACTCAAAGCTACTCCCATCGTAGTAATTACGTGCGTAACCTTGTTTATTTATGGCACGTTTGAGTGTTTTTGCAGAGTTCATCGCTGGGTTTATGAGTACTGCCTTAAGTCCATATTTCTGTGCCAAATACATTGCATAATATCCACCTAAAGATGAACCTATAAGAGAGATTTCATCATAAGACTCTATAAATTCTTCTAGTGTTTTAATGGCTAGTTCTGGCACATAGGAGAGAGAAGGTGCTATAAAAGGTACATTCTTACATTTAAAATAATCACGAAACTGTGTAGACTTACCTCCCACACCTGAACTTCCAAAGCCATGTATGTAAAGTATCATAGTAGACATATACCATTAGTCACATCTATAAATATAACTTTACTACTCACTACCATAAAATATTTCACTGTTTTCCTTTATCTCTTTCTAAAACGCATCAAACTCGCGTTCTGCTTTAGCTTCTTCAAAGGCTTGACGTTCTGCATCACTCATCATCATATGTTTTACTTTTTTAGCTAGAAATGTCTTACTTTCTACTTTTGTAAAATAACTATAAAGTCCAAATGTCAAAGCAACCATCACAGTAAGAGTAATAATCTTTTGCATCAGATTAAAGGTCTGTATGGCATCTTTTGTGCGTACTTCGCACACGCCACCTGGACAATGGGTCACTGGGTCTTTTTTAAAAATACCATATATCTTGCACCCAAGACAAATAGAAAATGCTGCTTCAAAAAAGAGTAGGGTCAAACAAATGATACACACCAAAACCTTAATAGGGTTAGGTTGAAAGTCGATAACTAAGAGGTAAAACATAGGTATAGCTAACATTAGCCCTATGCCCCACGCAAAACGCTTTTGCGTAGCTCCTACATACTCAGGACGTTGGTTCTGCACAAAAAATCTACCAAGCAACAAACTAGGAGAGTAACGTGGCTGAACCACTCGCATCAAAAAGTCCAAAGTAAAGAAAGAGATAAACACTTGAGTCACGATAACATGCCCCAATGCCACAGCATTGACAAGGCTAAGTATGCCTATAAGAAACAGTATCCCCGCCCCTGCTCGCGCTTCTCTTTCATTGAGTACAAGTACCTCATACCCTTCTACTTTTTCTCCATATTGCAAAAAGCTCATTATTATCCTTTTATTTGTTTATGTATTGTACAATTATTGGGTTATAGGAGTCTTTTTATTTTTCTAGGAACATCATCCCCACGCTCTTCTCATACTCCATATACACCTCACCAAGCTCTACAACCAAGTCTTGCTATTCACAGTAAGAAGTTCTATACACTTTTCATCTCCTTCTTTATCCGACTCAAACTCTGTGGAGCTATGCCAAGCACTGAAGCAAACTGATAATCAGGCAATAGCTCTTCATAGATAGGGGCTATTTTTTGCATGAGTAAGTACTTCTCTTTTGCAGTGAGTCTGCTCATCATTTTGGTACGTTCTATGAGTGTGACTATCTGTGAGTCTGAGATAATTTTACCTAGTTTCATCCACTTTAAATCACTCTCGTAAAGCCTATCTAACTCACTAAACTCAACTGTATACACCACACTATCACATAGTGCTTCACAAAAAATGTCACTCTCTCTTTGTGTGAGGTAACTTATATAGTCAGCTGAAAAAGGGTCTAAGACTTCTCCATCTTGATGATAATTAAGTCCCCACGTAATATCTTTACCCTCTGTGTCTATCATATACATACGAAAGATGCCCTCTGAGACATAGTAGATATTTTCATGTATCTCACCTGCCGTAAAAATCTCTGCACCCTTATCATAGACTTTTTTGCTAAAGAGTGAAGCCACCCTCTCCCATTCTTCATCGTTTATTTCTATTTTATCTTCTATATATGCTCTTAAAAATTTCATAAAGTATTCTATCAAAAGTAACTTACCATATGTGAATGACAAAATTTCTAAAACACACTACAATAACACAATTAAACAACAAGGAAACTACGATGTCACAAGTCATTATGCTTTTACTCTTTCCCATAGGACTCTATTTTTACTTCTTTAAAGAGCGTCCTTCTCGTCCTGCGTATAACAAAGTATTTACAGACTTTGAAACAGAGATACAAGAGGATACTAACCTCTTGGAGACAGATAAAATACAACACTATAAAGAGATGCTACGTAAAAATGACTATAAGCTAGTAAAAACCACTCCGACATGTATCGTAGGAGAAAAGAGAATCTTTAGCATGAGTCTCTTTGCTATGAGTGTGGGGTTTTACTATATAGGTGCAGTGATTTATCTCTTATATTTCTACTACTTTCAGACACCACATAGAGTGACATTTAAACTTCATAAGGATACCTCATGCTAAAACAAAAAATCAACAAATGGCTCTATGAAAAGACCATACACTTTATGCGAAAACAAGCCAAAATGGAAGCACATACTATGGAGGTAGATGGATACACCATTGCCTACCTAGAGAGTAAAAATAAAAGCAATAAAAAAATACTCATACTCCAACATGGAAACAATGATGAGAAAGATACTTGGCTTATGTGTGCCAGTGCATTAAAAGATAAGTATCATCTCATCATGATAGACCTACTAGGCTGTGGAGACAGCTCCTTGCCTATGGATTTTGACTACTCGGTAGCCTCACAAGCTGACTTCTTACATAAAGTCATCACACAACTTACCCAAGAGAAAGGGATAAAAAACTTCTCCCTAGCAGGGCAATCATTGGGTGGTGGATTAGTCATACTTTTAGCAAACAGACTTCCTATAGAGAAGCTTATACTTATTGATGCTTTAGGCTTGACGGTCAAAACCTCTAAATTCATAGAAGATGGTATAAAAATAGGAGAGATAGATAAACTGCCTTGGCTAAATATAGACAGCGAAGAGCAGTTACGAAATTTTGCAAAAGATGCTTATTATAAAGCACCCTATATGCCTAGTTTTATATTAAAACATTTTGTAGAAAAGAAAAAGCCCCTAGCCAACTTAGAAAAAAAGAAATTCTCTTTTATCGTTGATGAAAAAATATTCCCTATAGATGACTTCACCCAAGAGATAAGCCAAATAAAACCAGAAACGCTCATAGTTTGGGGAGAAGAAGACAAAAGCATGAATGTAGCCAATGCCTATAAAATGGATGAACTTATAGACAATAGTACTTTAATAATATACCCAAAATGTGGGCATATGCTTCATTCTGAGAAGCCTAAGGAGTTGGGTAAAGATATTGTGGATTTTTTGGGCTAACCCAAACACACTTGATAGTCTCATAAATGGTCATCCCCATCTACTCTTTAAAGAGCCGTTGCAAGTGAAATCTACTTACCCCTAGCTCATCACAGAGTATATCTATGTTGATGTCACTGTCTATGTACTGGTAGATGTAGTAGAGTGCATCATTGGCTAGTTTGGTGTGTTTGGTTTGGGTGATGGTTTTGATGGATGCTCCTCTCTTATGGGTAAATTATTGGATTTTTTACCCATTGCTATAACCTATGTTAAAAAATTACGCTTTTTTATACATATCTTTTTGATATAGCGAAATTATTGCATTTCTTCGGTATATTATTTCAATGTACCGATTTATATCCCTTTTCTCAATATATCAAAAAGTTCAATATGTATAAAATATTTACCTATCCCACTAATTCTTTAGAAAAATCACTCTCTAAACCAAAAAGTGAAGCTTGTTTCAATGTTTTTATTGGCTTTTGTATGGGATTCATATTTTCTAAAATTTGTAGCTTAACTTGTTTTGCAATCTCTTCTACCATTGGGATTACAATAGAATTACCAATACGATTATAGAGCTTTCCTTTTGAACCTATCAATTTAAAATTATCTTTAAAACCCATAAGTCTATAACACTCTTTTATAGTAAGTTTTCTAACTTTTCCTTGATGATAAATATAGTATCGTCCTGCAGACTCTTGTGAAGATAAGGTAGGATGCGTACCTTCAGATGAATAAATTCTATTAGGTTGTTTATGTACGCGTGAAAGATGTTCTGTATTCTCTCTCACACCTTTTATTCTCATATTTTTATTTCTGTACCCCACAAAAATTAATCCTGATGGTTGTTTTTTAGGATTTTCTATAAGTGTATATTCACTCTCATCTAAATATTCAAAATCTTCTCTTTCGTCTTCCAAAATATCTTTAATAACAATGGTTTTTTTATTTTTTATTTTTGAAAAATCAAATTTTATACCATTTAATGCTCCTACTATAATAGTTCTCTCTCTATTTTGAGGTACACCAAAATCTTTTGCATTTAATACTTTCCAATTTGTGGTATATTCCAATTCTTGAAGAGCTAAAAGTACTACTTTTAATGTATTACCATTATCATGGCTCTTAAAATGCTTAACATTTTCCAATACAACTACTTTAGGCTTTTTCTCTTTTAATATACGTTCTATATCAAAAAATAGTGTTCCTCTTGTATCGTTAAATCCTTTTTTCTCTCCTGCTATACTAAAAGGTTGACAAGGAAAACCTGCCAATAATATATCATGACTAGGTATCTCTTTTTCATCTATTTGTGTAATATCGCTATGTACACTATCACTATAGTTTAATGTATACATCTCTTGTGCATGAACATCTATCTCTGAAGTAAACACACACTCACAATCATTGTTTTCAAATCCACTTCTAAACCCACCAATACCTGCAAATAAATCTATAAACTTATAGCTCATGATTTAGCTCCATAGTTAGTTCATTCCATACTTCTTTATGTACAGCTTTAAGCTCAGTATCACTCTCAATTAACTTTGAATAAAGTGTGTAAAACTCTTCTAAATTATCAATCAATCGCATATAATATTTAAGTGTAGCAAGAACACCATTTACAATAATTTGACATCCATGCTCTTGTTTTACATCTTCTATAATTCCATATACTTCATCTATATCAACTGTACCTTGATTAGATAAAATATAATAACGTTGAGGATTAAAACAAATAATTTTTTCTTTGGCTATACGTAAGATATTAGTATCAATAGACTTATCTAATTTAATTTCAATAGCTTCAAAAAGTTTCCCTTCCTTAAATACTTCTATATCTCCAGCACTTTTAGAGCTTCTATCACACGCTGTGTGAGAACCTAATTCCTTTAATTGACATTTGTTATAACGAGATATTTCATGAATAAGTATCTCATAAATAGCATAAAAAGCTAGTACAGGAAGCTTTGACCCATATGATGTTTTATAATCAAAACTAAACTGTTTATCTAAAAGTTCAATGGTCTTATCTATCGTTAAGTTTTCAGGATTAGTTAAAGGAGTAATGATGATTTTATTAGTTTCTTGTATTTCAATAATTAATTTAAAGAGTTCAACTAAAATATACTTAGGATTAATTTTATCAATTTCTATAGAATAAACTAATTCTAAAAAAGATTTTTTTACATTTTTATTACTAATCTTCCCCTCATAATCTAAAGTATAGGGGTAAGGCTGCTCAAGTGAACGAGTGAGCCATCCACTCTCAGCCATAGAGGGTAAGCCTAATTTTTTAAGTGTAGGAGTAATATATTTTGTATCCATACTCCTACCTGAAAACCCACCTTCTATTTGTGTTTGATGTATTCGTATATCTTGTTCTGGATGCACTACCTTATAAATACTAAGAGTAACAAATACTGTAAATACACCTTTTTGATTAAAAGATTTTTGAGCTATAGTTTCTATATTTTGAAGTACTTTATCATCTAATTTATTTTTATATTGTACTTTATCTACTGCTTCGTTATATATATCTACTAATATAGTATTGTAACTCACTTAGTATCCTTATTTATGTATTGCACTAATTATAGCAAATTTAAAATATATCTGACAGTTACATACTTTAGCTCAAATCTCTATTTTAAGATTTGGGTCATTGCTTCTTAATAGTACTTGGAAGTATGACATAATAAAAAGTTCAGATACAAAAATATGGCATATTGTCATATTTTACGATAGAGAGAATATTTTTAACAAAAATAGATAATAATAGAAGCAAGCACTTAAAACCCTTATTGCACAGCTCTATATAAACAAAAACTTCCTGCCTTAGCAAGTGAAATTATGCTTACTTCTGGTTCAGAGCTGGGTTAGATATTATTTTTCTCCAACCACTCCCTCACAAACACCTCAGAACTCACACAAGGCAACCCTTTGGCGATAAAACGTTTATCGTTACTTACGATGACATCACACTTGGTATTAAGTGCCAATATGTATTGAATAGCGTCTTCAAAATCTTTATACGATTCATCTTCTCGCATGAGGGCTATGGTCTGGGCTAATTCGTCTGCCCCAAAGGGGATGATAGTCACACTCTTTTTTAGAAGTTCTATGGCATCTAATGCATTTGACTTGGTTGTATATTTAGATGTAATATAGTAGATATTGGTGGCTATATCACAGCTGGTACAGACTTCTATACCTTTTTCTAAAGCACCTATGTATGCTTTATGACTAGCCCCGAATGTACTTCTGTTTTTATCAAAAATATCATTAAAAATATTGGCATCGAAGAAGACTCTTTTAGTTGTCACTATTTGCCTTTATCCACTGTATATCTACATGTTCTGGAAACATACCCGTAAACATTCCAGAGAGTTTTTCAGCAGCTTCTAGCTTCTCTTCTATACTGTATTCTGATACCTTTTCTTCTATGAGGTCTTGTATCACTTGGCTCTGCTTTTTACCAAGCTTTTTTGCTAGGTATTCCAAATCTATAGCGATATGTTCTGGCATGGTAAAGTTCTTACGTACTGACATGGTGTACTCCTTATAGTGTGTGTTTAATTATACACACTATAACATACTTACTTTAGAATGTCAACTATTTTTGGTCGGCTAAAGCCAACCCTACGACAGACAGATAGCAATAATTAGCAAAAATAGATAACTATACAAGCTACAACGAGCCACATAAACACCCTTAGAAGGCAACAGCATATGGCGGGGTTGAGCGAATTAAACAATGTTTATAACCTCGTAGGTGCGACCATGTCGCACGTCAAATCTCAGTTTGGTTATTTGGTAATTAAAATATTGTCTTTTATTTGTATCTCCGCTTAACGTGTGACACGGTCACACCTACGGTTTTTTAACCACCCTATTTCACTTCATACCTCCACCTTATAATCTAACAACATCTCATCCCCAGTCATACCCCGAAACCCAAACTGATATGCAGGTGCTTCTCGGATGACTACTTCTATATCCACAGATTGTATGCCAAGCTCTTTACGTATATGTTCAAAGAGTAAAGCTATGAGCTTCTTTTTTGTCTCTTTTGTACGTCCTTCTATCATCATTACTTCTATGATGGTATAGGCTCTACTTCTGTTAGGTGGAAAAAACACATCCTCCTGCTTCATAGGAAAAAACCTATGAAACCTTTTATCTTCAGGAAACTTTAACGCCTCCACCACACAGCCATGAATCACTTCAGATAACTGCTCTTTTATAGGGTTTAGATGGGAGTCAATCCCATATACTTTTATTTGTGCCATTTGGCATCCTTTACATTTTTAACATAAAAATCCCTCAATCAAATCACACGAAGAGAACAACGCCACAGTATGAATA
>Ga0256824_10000531_pt1 | contig 14685 bp, 15 predicted proteins | sample CV67metaG_FD_191570 | JGI IMG/M metagenome (GOLD analysis project Ga0256824, IMG submission 191570) | Hydrothermal vent microbial communities from East Pacific Rise, Pacific Ocean - CV67 | ecosystem: Environmental > Aquatic > Marine > Hydrothermal vents | place: Pacific Ocean: East Pacific Rise...
CATAGAGAGAAGATAGAATCAGAACGTGGTGAATCAATTACTCCAATGGCAGAAGAAGCCGAGACAAGCAACTAATGGCAGTTGCAAATGCAATAGTCACTGATAAATACTTCGATACAATAGAGATTCAAAATCATCTTAAAAATGTCGAGTATATTATTATGGCTGCACCTGCTCCTGAGCAATTTAAAGAAACACCTATTCAGTTTAGTATATTTTTAAACACTCAAGATAAACTTCCTCAAGATATTCAAGAAGCTGTATTTGAAAAATTCTTAGAAGAAAATGGTATAAGAAATCCAGAAAAAATTATGAGTCAGCTTATGCCTGTTGGTTTTTCCATGAGTCAACAAGATACAGCTATGCCTCTTCTTCTTATAAAACCTGATGATCAAGCAAGTATTCCAAATATTGCTATGCATGTTTATGATTTTCTAGCAGACTCTGACAACTTTTTTGAAGCTAAACAAGAAAAACTCACAGGTTGGTCTTATAGCTACAACGAAGAATAAAGGCTCTCTACATCTTTCACACTCTTAGCAATTCCTGCTGAGAGGTTTTTACACCCATTTTTCGTTACTAAGATATCATCTTCTATACGTATACCTATTCCACGATATTTTTGAGGTACAGTTGTGTCATTTTCATCAATGTAAATTCCAGGTTCTATAGTTAAAAGCATACCACGTTGGAGAGGGATTTCTGTGCCGTTAGCATATTTATATGGACATTCATCATGTACATCAATTCCCATCCAGTGTCCTATTCCATGAGGATAATACTTTTTATAAAGCTCTTTTTTAATAAGTTTTTTTACATTTCCTTTTAAAATACCTAACTTTAACATTCCTTTTGTAAGGAGTTTTACAGCATATAGCTGTAGGGCACTACGTTGAGCATTTGGTTTAATTCTTTTAATAATTTTAAGCTGTACCTCTAAAACCATCTCATAAAGCTCTTTTTGAGCTTTCGTAAACTTTCCATTTACGGGAATCGTTCGGGTTATATCACTCGCATAGTATTTATACTCACAGCCAGCATCTATAAGGATTAAATTACCATCTTCTAATGCTTTATCATTATCGATGTAATGAAGAGTATTAGCAGCATTGCCTGAGGCTATAATAGATGTATATGCATCACTGTATGCCCCACTCTTTTTAAAAACATACTCTACATCAGCTTGAAGCTCATACTCACTCTTAGTGTTCTTGTGCATCTTCATTAAACTATGATGTGCTTCTTTAGTAATTTCAAGTGCTTTTTTTATAATTGCTATTTCTGATTTTGACTTTACGAGTCTCATCTTGTTGACTAAAAGAGCTATATTTTTATATGTAGCAAGATTTTTAGAGTATCTTTTAATAACTTTTACTTTATTGTATTGTAGATTAAAATCAAAATAGAGTACTGACTTATTTTCTAAAAATTCTTTGAGTTTTGTATTAAAATTTTTAATCACAAAAACTTCATTCACTAAAAATCTTTTTTTAGCCTCTATTTCACCTAATCTTTTTCCATGCCAAAGCTCTAGTTTTTCATCTTTTTCTTGTACAAAAAGATAGACTTCTGTTTTTTTGTTTTTTTTCACAAATACTAAAGCAGAATTACTCTCTGTAAAACCACATAGGTAGTAAAAATTACTATTTTGTCTATAAGGGTACTCCGTATCATTTGAACGAGTTTGATGCTCAGCAGAGTAAAGAACCGTTACAGAGTTTTTATCTAACTTTTTTGAAAGTTTATCACGTCTCTTTTTATACTCTTTTTCACATATCATCTACAAATTTCCTCAAACCAAATACTACTACTGAGTAAGACGGTTCGTAAAGCTGTATTTAAAGACTCTACCCCACCCTCTGCATTAAGTCTTTTTACATCACTTTTTTGTCGAAAAGTTTTTGTTGCAAAAATAGTTTTAGTTTTGGTATCAAGTAGTGTCAAACTTAGAACCACGTTGACATAAGAACGACTTCCATCTTCATTAAAGTACTGCATAAACTCATCAATACTTATCTCTAAGAGCATATCATTTCTACTTCTAGACTTTGCAATTTGTACACTTGAAAAGAGTTCTAAATCTCTTAAAAGATTAATAATTTCTGATGTTATTGCTTGGTTTGGCGAAAGAGCCCACTGTGACTGAGAATAGATAAACTGTTTATTATTTCCATAAGCATATTTCATTTTTAGAGATTTTAGAGAATTAGAGCTAAAGGCTTCTGCTACTTTTAATGACTTTTTATGGCATTTTCCTTCGCTCAATGAACTAAAAGACAAGTTAGAATTTACTCGAAACTCATTCATTGGCGGTGTTGTTGTTGTGACACAACCTGACAAGAAAATAATACTTAGCAGTATAAAAATTGTTTTAATCATTACTCTTCACCTGGACCTTTTTTAGCTTCTTCTTGTTTATATATAATATCACCCGGACTTCTGCTATAAGAACTGATAGCTTCTTCAAACTTAATCATCATATCTTGCAGAACTAGCATTGTGCTATTGACAGTTGGCATAATATCTTTGACCTCTGAACCTGAAGAGGCAAAAGATTCAGCCATATTATCCATAGTTGCGCCCATTGTTTTGTAAGAGTTTTCTATCTCTTTAAATGACTTTCCTATCTCTGTTTCCCACTTTGTACTTTTATATACAAATCTATCTATATTTGGTACCATTTTATCTATTTTTGCGGTTGTTGAATCCATATTTTTAGCTGTGGCTTGTAGGTGTGCTATTGTTTCATCATCCAAAAGTTTATTGAGTTTTTCCATTAGTGCTGCTGTATTTTTCAATGAAGCTGCTATCTCTTTTTGATTATCATCATTTAAAAGCTCTTCTGTTTTTACTAATGTCTTAGAGAGTTTTGTAGAGACTGAACCAAGAGATTTTTCAAAGTTTTCAAAGAATGATGGGGTAGTTTGAATTACTGGATACTCATGTCCCTCTTGGCATTGCAGAGCGGGAGCATCATTATCTCCTTGACTTAAGTTAATATAACTAAGTCCTGTAATACCCTGTGAAGTTAGTTTTGCAACAGTATTCTCTTTGATAGGGGTTGACTTTAAAATAGTCACTAAAACCTCTACCTGCTCAGAATTATTTGGGTTAATTTTGAGATGAGAAACTTTACCTACACTAATCCCTCTGTATTTTACAGGGGCATCAAGGTTTAAACCTAAAACGGACTCATCAAAATAGATTTGATACTTTGTTACCTCTTGCTCATTGGATGGTTTTAATAACCAGTATGTAAAACCTAGCATCAAAGAGAAGCCAAAAAGGACTAAAAAACCAACAAGAGTATAATTTACTTTATTATTCATATTTATTTCCAAAAAATGTTTTTATAAACTCACTTTGACTATGTTTAATGTTCTCAAGAGAGCCTTCATAAGCTATTTTCTTATTATCTATTATAGCCACTTTGTCTAAAGTATCATAAATAGATTGTAAATCATGCGAGACCATAACTACTGTTAAGCCTAAAAGTGAACGTAAGTTTAAAATCAAAGAGTCAAACTCTCTGGCTGAAATTGGATCAAGTCCACTTGTCGGTTCATCTAAAAACAGAAGCTTAGGATCCATTGCAAGAGCACGTGCAAGTCCTGCTTTTTTCTTCATTCCTCCACTAATTTGAGAGGGGTAAAGATGTGCATCTTTAAGTTTTAAGCCAACAATATTAATTTTAAATGCAACAATTTCATCTATCATTTTTGAAGATAGCTTAGTGTATTCTTTTAGAGGAAGGGCAATATTTTCAGCAATTGTGAGCGATGAAAAAAGTGCTCCAGCCTGAAATAAAACACCCCACTCTCGTCTTAAGTTTTGTGCCTCTTTATGTCTAATCCCACTAAGATGGTGTCCAAGTATCTCAATATCTCCAGCATGAATCTTTTGCAACATAACCATCTCTCGAAGAAGAGTAGTTTTACCGCAACCACTAGGGCCAAGAAGTCCATAAATCTCACCTTCATTTATAGTGAGATTTAATCCATCATGAACAATATTATCACCAAAGACAGTTTTAACATCTTTAACTTCTATTACCTTGCTCATTATATCCCCATATTTGTAAAGAGTATAGAGAAAATTGCATCACATACAATCACTGCAAAAATGGACTCCACTACGCTTTTAGTTGTGTTATAGCCTATACTTTGAGTATCGTCTTTAACCATCAGCCCTCTATAAATACCAATAGAAGCGATTAGAAATGCAAAAAATGGTCCTTTGAGAATACCTATAAAAAAGTGCTTCGCAGCTACCACTTCTGTAAATCTCTCTAAAAAGAGTTCTGTTGTAATTTCAAGGTCAATATGTGCAACAACCATTCCACCAAAAACACCCATAATATCGGCAACAAAAATTAGTATTGGCATAGAAATCATTAGAGCAATAATACGTGGCATTACAAGAAAAACATAGGGGTCAAAACCCATGGTTCGCATTGCATCTAACTCTTGTGTTATCTTCATTGCCCCAATTTGAGCTGTAAAAGCAGAACCACTTCGTCCCGCTATAACTATGGCAGTAATGAGGGGTGCTAACTCACGAAGCATTGAGATTCCAAGCATATCTACTATAAAGATATTTGCACCATAAATTTTAAGTTGAAATGCAGACTGGTAAGCAACTACTAAACCTATTAGAAAGCTAGTAAGGGCAATAATTCCAAATGCACGTATACCATTTTCATGTATCTCAAAAGCAATCTCTTTGAACCTTATATGCTTAACCGATTTAAGGTAGTGTATCTTTGTAGCAAAAAGCTCCCCTAAAAATGCCATAAAAGACAAAAAACCGACATAATAACTCTCCGTTATTTTACCTACAGTAGTTATAAAAGTTTTTTCTCTCTTCTTTGGTAGTTTTTCATCTACAATACCTTGCTCTTGAACTAGTTTTAAAGTATCTGTAATATCACTACGTTGAGATAGTACAGATAGACTTACTTGCTTCTCTTGTAAGCTTTGAAAAAAATTATTGAGAAAAATAGAAGCTGCTGTATCAAAAAAAGTAACTTCATTTAAGTTAACAACAATACTCTGAATATTTTTATAGTTTATCGCATCAAGCTGTTGCTCGTAAGAAGAGATAGAATAGAGAGAGAACTCACCTAAAAAATTTAGGAGAACTTTCTCATCTGTATAGCTGATTTTTAGAGAGGAGTTTATCATCTTTTTAAATTAAAAATCTCGCTCTAAAAGTTTTGCTACTTTAAGGATAGTTAAAATTCTATCATCTTGTTTACCAACACCCTCAATCATACTCTCATCACCCGCTAAAGTATCTGGGGCAGGACCGATATCCTGTTTTTTAATTCTGATTGCCATTGTGAGTCTATCTATTACAAATCCAGCTACATCATCACCCTGCTTGAGAACAAAAAATCTAGTCTCATCGTTATGATTTTTACTACGAAGACCAAACTTAACACGTAGGTCTATAAGTGGGATTACTGAACCACGAAGGTTGAAAACACCTAAAATATATGCTGGTGTTTGGGGTACTCTCGTCCATGAGATTGGTTTGATAATCTCTTGAATAGTCAAAATAGGCACAGCATATTCTTCTTCACCAATAATAAATCCAACCAGCTGAACAATATTATCTGACTGGTCTAATGTTTCACTATTTTGTTGCTCGTTTTGCTTGTTAATAATCTGTTTTAATTTATCACTCATTATAAAAACTCCGCTTTAAAGTTTACATTTCTTTGAACTACACTGGCAAGATAATCTGCTGAATATGGTTTAGTAATGTACTCAACCATCCCAGACTCTACACCTCTCATTCTATCTGACTTACCTGTACGAGATGTTACTGCTATGAGAGGAAGATTTTTGTATCTATTATACTTTTTAATCTCAGTAGCTAAAGAGTAACCATCCATTCTTGGCATCTCAATATCAACTAGCATAGCATCAAAACTGTAATCACCTGCTTTTAAAATATTAAGTGCCTCTTGTCCATCACTCGCTTCAACTAATGTAATACCCATAGGTTCAAGTGCTTTTCTCATAATAGTTCTATCTGTCTTTGAGTCATCCACTATCATCACACAGTAGTCACTTGGTTTCGTTTTTTCATGAGTTATTTGAGCAACTGATGAACTCTCAACAAGAGCAGTGGCTTTAACACCTTTTGCCATATCCATAAGAGCCACAACATCACAAATAAGAGTTACACCCCCATCTCCACGAATAGTTGCTCCAGCGATTCCCTCTATACCTTTAAGGTAATCACCAAGTGATTTAATAACAATCTCTTCTTGTCCAACTAGGTTATCCACAATAAGACCAAGTTTAGAAGTACCAAGACCCAGAACAACAACATAAGCATGCTCACTCGCATCTAAAATACGCTCTACTTCAAAAATATCACCTATGTGAACAAGAGAAAGAACTTCATCACGAAGTCTCATAACAGAACGTCCTTCAACTGTATAAATTTCATCTTTTGAAATTCTAACCGTCTCTAATACTGATGCTAGAGGGATAGCATAGTGTTCTTCTTGAACACCCACTAAAAGTGCTTGAATAATTGCAAGAGTAAGAGGAATTTTGAGTTTCATAGAACTACCAACTCCTTTTTCACTCTCAATATCAATTATTCCATTTACTTTTTCGATGTTTGTTTTTACAACATCCATACCAACACCACGTCCAGAAACATTCGTCACAGCAGCAGCAGTAGAAAATCCAGGTCTCATAATCAGCCCAAAGGCCTCTTTTTCACTCATGGAGTCTGCTTCTTTTTCACTAATAAGACCTTTTTCAAGAGCCTTATTTTTCAGCATGTCAGTATCTAAACCTTTCCCATCATCATCAATCTGGATAACAATTTGGTTTCCTTCGTTATATGCTTTAAGGGCAATAGTACCAGTTTCAGGTTTTCCTGCAGCTAAACGAATATCTGGAGTCTCTATACCATGGTCACAAGAGTTACGAATAATATGAACAAGAGGATCACCTATCTCTTCAACAATTGACTTATCTAACTCTGTATCTTCACCAGATATTTCTAACTCAATTTTTTTGTTAAGTTCACGAGTTAAATCTCGAATCATTCTAGGGAACTTGTTAAACACTTTTCCAATAGGCAACATTCTTGTTTTCATTACTGCAATTTGAAGGTCAGTTGTTACTAAAGAGACTATGGAAACAACTTGATTAAGCTCCTCTAAGAACTCTTCACCCTCATAGCGCTCTTCAACATCATCATTAATTTTAATCAGTCTATTTTTAGCAAGGACTAGCTCACCTATGAGGTTCATAAGGTGGTCAAGTCTTTTAACATCAACTCTAATAGTCTGCTCAACTGTAGCAGGAGAACGTTTTGCAGGAGCTGCTGCTTTAACTTCCTCTTTTGGTGCTTCCGCTTTTGGAGCAGCAGGTGGAGCTGGTGGAGTAACAGGCACTGGAGTAGAAACTGGTGCAGGAGTCGGTTCTGGTGATACTTCTTCTTGAACTTCTGGAGCAGCTAAGACCTCTTCTCCTGCTTCCAGTTTTGCTTTTCTTTTAGCCTTATCTTCCTCTTGACGTTCGTTGAGAAGTTTTTCTATTTCAGCTTCTAAGTCATCTGGACTCATATTCTCATAATCAGGTTCATCTTCCTCTGCTTCAGCAGGAGTCACTTCTTCTACAGGAGTTACAATCTCTTCAACAGGAGCAACAGGTGCAGGAGTATCTACCTCGCCATTTCCACCACTGATTTTATCTAGCTTGACAACACAAGCGGCTACATCAACACCTGCATCTGCACTAGTATCTCTAATAATATTTAAAAGTGCTTTCATTAAATCAATTGATTCTAAAATAACATCCATAATATCTGGAGTTATAAGAAGCTCACCATGACGGGCCTTGTTAAGAACATCTTCCATATGGTGAGTTAAGTGAGTTAAAACATCAAAATTTAAAAATGAAGACGCACCTTTAACAGTATGTGCAACACGAAATATTCCATTTAAAAGTTCCAAATCTTCAGGAGTATTTTCCAACTCAACCAAATCTTCATCTAATTTCTCAACTAACTCAAAAGACTCAATTAAAAAATCTTGCAGTATCTCTTGAAATTCATCCATATTTAACTCCTACTTCATATGAGCACGAACAACTCGTGCTACTTCATCATAAAATGAACTTGCTTCAAACTTCACTAAGTAAGCTTCAGCTCCAGCTTCTTTCCCTCTCATTTCACTAAAATGATCACTAATCGATGAGTTGAAAATAATTGGAATATTTGCGAATCTTCCATCTTCTTTTACATTTGCAGCAAAATGAAAACCATCCATTCTCGGCATCTCTACATCTGAAAGAATAAGTTTTAAACTCTCGGCTATATTTTCCCCGTATGTTGAATAAAGGTCTTCTAGTTTCTCTAAACCCTCTTGACCATCTATCGCTTCTACAACAGTAAATCCCATTTTCTGCAGAGCATCTTTAACAATTTTTCTTGCAGTAGAACTATCATCCAAAATAAGAGCTAATCCTGAAAATGACTCTAACTCATGCGGAATATTTTCAACATCTGGTTCATAAAGTCCTAACTCTTGAACAACAGTCTCTAAGTCAAGAATCAAAAGAACATTATCACCTTCTATTTTAGTAACACCTGTAATTTTACTTCCATCTAAAGAGCCACTTCCACCTGCAAAAGTAGCAGGTTCAATGTCACCCCAATTAATTCGTCGTATACGTTTTGCTTCATGGACTATAAAACCTATAAGTACATTGTTAAACTCAGTAATAATAACTCGTGAACTTTTCTCAATACCTTGGGGAGCACTAATTCCCATCCATCTTGCTAGATTTACAACAGGGATTACAACATCTCTTAAATCAAAGATTCCTTCAATAAATTCAGGTGTACCAGGTAGTTCTGTTAGTTTTGGGATTCTAATAATTTCACGTACTTTAGAAACATTAATACCGTAAATCCCTTCATATACTTCACCATCTTCTTCTTTAAGTATACGAAAATCAACTAGTTCCATCTCATTAGAACCAACTTTTAGTGAATTGTCATCCATAGTTTATATCTCCTTAGAGAACATATTTTCTTCTAATAATTCTTTATCTTCAATCGATTTTACAGTAAAATATCTTTGATTGCATGCAAAAGCACCTAAGTTTATATACTCAAAATCTTCAAAATAAACCTTTGAACCTTGGTGAAAATGTCCCTCTATAAAATAGTCACACTCATATCTACCAAAGAGATGTAGATGTACAATTTCTTCAAAATTTTGAATTTTTCTACAATCATTTTTTTGACTTAAATAGTTATCTAATCTTTTTACTATAGCATGTTTACTTACAAAATCGAGAAAACTAAGAAGGTGAAGCACTACAGAACTTCTAATTATTTTTGTATATAGTTTATAGCTTATACTATTACCAAAATCACCATGTGCTAAGTAGACTTTTTTCTCTTTATAGGTACACTCAACGGGCTGTTTTTCTATAGGGAAAATTTTTATTCTTGGAAAAATTGATTTTAAATTAAAATCATGATTTCCCTCTAAATAAATTATTTCCACTCTAAGAGAGAGATCATTTAAAATATTAATTACGGTACGATTAACATGGTGAGTATAGGGAATTTCACCAAAAAGAGCATCAAAAATATCTCCCATTAAAATAATCTGTGTAGGACGTAATCTACCTGCACGGATATCTATAAGAAAATCTATTAATGCTGGTCGAAAATCTGAGCAGTGTGCATCTGAGATAATAAATGCACCCTCTTTAATCTCAATTTTTCTAGGGGACATATGCTATATCGGGGATACCTGTGTTCTCATCAAGCCCCATCATTAAATTTGCATTTGCAAGTGCTTGAGAAGATGAACCACGTAAAAGGTTATCTATAGAACTTGAAATAAAAAGAAGATTGCCTTTTTGTTTTACATAGATATCGCAAAAATTTGTCCCTGCTGTATTTTTCATATCAACCGGGTTTTTACTCACACGAACATAAGGCTCATTTTTATAAAAATCTTTCACTAATGTTTCGGCATCAAACTCACCTTCTACTTGAATATAAATAGAGCTAATCATGCCACGAGTTAAAGGTACTAAGTGAGGTACAAAATTCACTTCACTAAAGTCTACCCCTAGTTTTTGAGCAATTTCGGGTGCATGTCTATGGTGAAAAGGATTATAAGCGAAAAGGTTATCATTTACATTTACAAAATGAGTCACTTCACTAAGTTTTTTACCCGCTCCACTCACACCCGTTTTTGCATCAATAATAATAGGAGTATTTTTAACACGTCTGTCCATAAAAGGAAGTAGTCCTAAAATTGCAGATGTTGGGAAACAACCAGGATTTGCGACAAGTGAAGCTTTTTTAATCTCTTCTCTGAACATCTCGGGAAGTCCATAGACCACGTTGGAAAGGTTTTGCGCATCTGTATGAGGGCAGTAGTACTCCTCATAAACATCTTGTGTTAAGCGATAATCAGCTGAAAAATCAACTATTTTTGTGCCTAACTTCATAAAAGGAGCAACAAATGCCATAGCAGTCTTGTGAGGGACTGCTAAAAAGACAAGTTCGCAAGATGTAGCACACTCTGTAACATCTGCTTTTTTCACCTCTAACTCACACACACCACTCAAAGATGGATGTAAAGTGTCCAACGTGGTCTCTCCTGTAGAGTTTGCAACATAGTTTAAGTTAAAAGTAGGATGATTAATGAGCATCTTAACAAGCTCTAAACCTGTATAGCCACTTACCCCAATAATACCAACATTAATTTTAGTGGCACTCAAAGACTATCTCCTGATATTTCACCTCATCAATCTCATACTCTTTTATCCCGCCAGGAAGAGTGACTTTAACTTCATCACCCTCCTCTTTTCCAAGGAGCTGTTTTGCAAGAGGAGAACCAAAAGAGATAAGCCCCATATCTGGGTTTGACTCACAACCACCAACAATAGTATAAGTTAACTCTTCATCTGTATCTAAGTCCGTCATCATTATAGTTGAACCAAAACTTATCTTTGCATGTGCAAGTTCTGATGGGTCTACAATTTGTGAGTTTCCTAAAATACCTTGAAGCTCTGCTAAACGGTTGTCAATATTTTTCTGCATCTCTTTTGCTGCATGGTACTCAGCATTCTCTTTTAAATCACCATGTTCTAATGCTTCTTCAATATCTTTAACAACTTGTGGACGTTTTACTTCTTTAAGGTCTTTTACTTCGGCTTGGAGTTTGTTGTATCCAAACAGTGTCATAGGCTCGACTTTTTGCATAATTGTTCTCTTTTAAAATATTTTAACAAAATTATAACTAAGATAGATTAAAATTGGTCTTGAAATCTATCTCGGATTTGAAGAAAATCATTAATATTTTCAAAAAAAAGATCTACTAGTTTAGGATCAAACTGTTTAGCTCTTTGCTCTTTTATATATGCAAATATTTTTTCATCACTCCATGCTTTTTTATATATTCTATCACTGCCAAGTGCATCAAAGACATCTGCTAAAGCTACAATACGTCCATAAATATGAATTTCATCACCTTTAATACCTCTTGGATAACCTTTGCCATTATACTTCTCGTGATGTTCATAAGCAATAATTGCAGCTGCTTTTAACAGAGGTCTATTTGAATGTTTAAGGATATTATAACCACTTAATGGATGGTCTTTCATAATCAAAAATTCTGATTCTGTTAAGCGCCCTGGTTTATTTAATATTTTATCAGGGATTGATATTTTTCCAATATCATGCATTGCCGAAATATCTTTTAATAGTGTACTTTCTCTAACGGATAGTCCATATTTTTGTGCTAATATTTGGCTATAATAACCAACTCTTTTTATATGGTTGGATGTTTCACGAGAGTGCTCTTCAGCTATTGTACCCATAGTGAGAATTATCTCTTTTTGTGTATCTTCAAGTTCATGATATATATTAAGAACTGTCTCTATATTTTCATTAACTTTTTTAGAAATTTGAGCAAATTCATCATTTCCTTCTATTTCAATTGCTTTATATTTTCTTTTCTTATGTGCAAGAAAATCAAAAAATCTATATAGCCGAAAGTATAAAGTATCAAGAGGGTTTACAACATAAACTTTTAGAAGGATTCCAAGAAGTAACATCACTGCTAACAGATAGAAAAGAGTTATATATATATTTTCAGTTAAATGCTTTTTAATCCCTATATTTATCAACCTCTCTTGCTCTAATATTAATCTATACCCTTTTTGTTTCTGCTTCTCGATTTTTTGATTTATATCTTTAATTAAAGGTAAAATATCGTAATATATTTTTACATATCCAAACTTATTTCCAGAAACCTCTAGTGGCAACAAAAAAAACTCTAAGTTTAGATTTATATCATTTTCTTGCACCGATTTTATTATCTGAGAATTATCTTTCATTTTACACAAGTAATACTCTTCTACTATATTGTCATATACACAAATAGCTTGAATACTCTTTTGCTTTAGGAGGATAGCAGTCGAATCTTCCACCACCTTTTTACTCATGTTAAAAAGTAATGCTTGTGCTATGATTTTTTGTGTTATTTCTGCATGCTTTTTAATATACTCTTTCTCTTTTGCGACTAAAAGTTTTTCCTCTTTTTGTAACTGTAATTCAATATAATTTTTTTGGTTGAAGATAAATTCTTGACTCATTTTTACATTATTTGAGTATATAAAATAGAGACTAAAAATTGAAAAGATAGTCATAAAAAAGATAACTATTTTTAAAATTTTGTATACTACACTGTTTTGTAGTTTCAAATTAATTTCCTCTATTTTTTATGTTATAATATCCATTAATCACCTAATAAGGGCTTTAATTGTTACTTAAATTTATTCTTTTTTTGGCACTTGTTACCCTCTCACAATCTCTACTACTAGCTGAAACTACTCTCAATCGCAACTTAGCTCCACCAGCAATGCACTCTAATCTTTTAGACAACAGCAATTGGTATGTAGATATTCTCAAACGTGATCTTTATGAAGGTCTTATGAGTAGAGATATAGATGGCAAACTTATATATGGAAATACTAAATCTGTAAAAATTCAGGGAGAAGGAGTTGAGTATATTTTCACTCTCCGTGAGGATGCCAAATGGTCAAATGGGAAAGATGTAACAGCTTATGATTATGAATTTACTTATAAATATATGATAAATCTTAAAAATGACACACAAACTTCTTTCTATTTAGAAGAAATACAGATAAAAAATGCTTCTAAAATACTCAAAGGAGAACTTTCAGTAGAGATGCTTGGAGTTAAAGCACTTGACAAAAAGACTCTACTTATTACATTAGAACAACCTTCTGCATATTTTCTTAATGCACTAGCTGCGCCTTTAATGTTTCCATTTCCACAACATTCTATAAACAATAGTGAATATAAGAATGATAAAATTTCAACTACCATTTCAAATGGAGCATATACAGTAAAAAGAATTATTAAAAATAAAAAAATTATCTTAGCCAAGAATCCTTACTACTATGATAAAAAGAGAGTTTCTATTGATAAGGTTATTTACAATATAGTTACAGGAACAAAGGCACTCAATCTTTATAAAAAAAACAAACTTGATATTGTTACAGACATTCCAAAAAATAGAGTAAACTATATTACAAAACATATGCCCAATCAATATAATACATATCTCATAAACGGAAATTATTTTTTATCTTTTAACCTTAAAAAAGAGATATTCCAAAATAAGCAGGTAAGAAAAGCTCTCTCTTATGCTATTGATAGAGAGGTCATAGCAAACAAAGTTATGGGAAGTGGAGAAAAAGCACTATATAGTCTCATACCTGCATCTTTTTTAACTATAAATTATAAAAATCAGTTTTATAAAAAAATTTTACAAAGAAGGAGAGAAAAGATAGCAAAAGATCTTCTTTTAAAATCTGGGTATAGTCCAAAAAAACCTTTGAAATTTAAACTACTTTATAATAAAAATGAATATAATACAAGAACTCTGCTGGCAATTGTTTCAATGTGGAGACAAGTTTTCAAAGGAAGTATTAAAGTAAAACTTGTTTCTAAACCTTGGAATACATATATACAAGAATTGCAAGAATACCCTATATGTCGTACTGGATGGGTTGCAGATTATGAAGATGCTTCAAGTATGTTTTCTATTTTTAATAAATTCAATCCATTTTTTAGTGAGAAAAAACTCTCTAAAACACTTCAACATAAACTTAAATCTATCTCTGTAGAACCTTCAAAAGAGAAGAGAGATTTAATATATCAACAACTAGATAAAGCTATTACTGAAGAGTTCGTGCTCATACCACTTTTTCAACTTAGCTCAAACACACTCGTAAAACCTTATGTTCATGGATATAGAACAAATAAACTAGATACTCTTTTTAGTAAATATCTCTCTATTGAAAAACATTAAATTTTTTGAAATAAAGAAAGATCAAAATAGATTTTTTCTGTTCTACACTCAATAGTAATAAGACAAGCGGACTTCGATATTGAGACCACGTTGTAGAGTTTTGTTAAAAGAGTAAAGTACTCTTTTGTAGTTGGATCATAAGCTTTGAGTGTCTCATTTTCAACCATAAAGAATCGTCCACCACCACAGCCATCACCTACTATTCCCTCACAAACTAAAGGTGAATTCAAATCAAAACCATGAGTCATCAAGACACTCCTCTTTTGACTCTTTTAAAA
>Ga0256824_10000532_pt1 | contig 14682 bp, 15 predicted proteins | sample CV67metaG_FD_191570 | JGI IMG/M metagenome (GOLD analysis project Ga0256824, IMG submission 191570) | Hydrothermal vent microbial communities from East Pacific Rise, Pacific Ocean - CV67 | ecosystem: Environmental > Aquatic > Marine > Hydrothermal vents | place: Pacific Ocean: East Pacific Rise...
TCTTTTGGGAAACAAAATCTATAACCACGACGACGAACAGTCTCGATAGTTGTGATGTTTAAAGGTTTGTCCATTTTTTGTCTAATTTGGTTAATCGCAACTTCAATTACGTTTGGAGTAACGAGTTCTGGTTCTTCCCAGATTGCGTCAAGAAGTTGTTCTTTAGAAACGATTTGATCACGGTGACGAGCAAGGTGAGTAAGAACTTCAAAAGGTTTACCTTTTAGTTCAATCTCTTTCTCTTTGTAAGTGATTTTTTCTTCTTCTGGATTGATAACTAAGTCTTCGATTTCAATGATGTTAGAACCACCAAAACGTAAACGAGCTTCAATACGAGCGATAAGAACATCAAAATCAAAAGGTTTTCTAATGTAGTCATCAGCACCAGCACGAAGAGCTTCGATTTCACTTTCATTATCATCTCTAGCAGAGATTACAACTACTACAGTTTTAGGAGTGTTTGACTTGATATCACCGATGATATCTATTGAGTTACCGTCTGGTAACATCCAGTCCATAAGAACTAAATCGTAGTTACGAATGTCAAGATAGTACTCACCATCTTTAAGTGTTTCAACAACATCACTTTGGTAACCAAACTCTTTTAGTCCCTCAGCAAGCATCTTGTTTAATGTTACTTCATCTTCTATGATTAGAATGCGCATTAATAATTTCCTATATATGAATATTTTGGCGAAATGATAGCGTAATTTTAGCTTACTTTAAAGTTTTTTTCAATTTCCTTTAAAAAAAAATGAAGTTTGGATTAAGAATTGAATTTGTAAGTATTGCTGAGACTCACCTTGCAGTCGGGTAATATCGATGGTTTTGTTATTTTAAGTTTCAGAATGTCTATTTTAGAGAATTCTTTTTTAAGCTTGATTGAAAGTTCAGCTAAAGCATCTTCTATAAGTAAAAATTTCTCTTTTTTCATGATGGACTTTATACTCGAAACAAGCTCTGCATAGTTTATAAACTCATCTTCATATAAATAGTCTATCTCTGCGTTTATGATGACATCTTGTGGAGTGACTCTCTCGAAGTCTAAGATTCCAATAATTGTTTGAAATTTTAGTTCTTCAATATGGATTGTCATTTGTTAGGCCTCTGCTTTGCTCAAACTACACGCTTCTCTTCGCCCTTAAAAAGACGAATGATATTTGGAATATGTTTGTAGTATAAAATAAATACGATAAATACAACAGGGGCATGAGCCATCTCAGGGTGAATGTAAAAGCTCGAAATAAGCAGAGCCATAACACCAGTAAGTGAAGAGATAGAAGAGATACGAAGAGTTTTTGCTAAAACAGCCCAGACAAGAAGAGCGATAAGTGTTTCATATGGCAACATAAACATCATTACACCCATACCAGTAGCGATACCTTTACCACCTTCAAGACCTAAGTATGGAGAAAAACAGTGCCCAACAACAGCAAGAACAGCGACTGCCCATAGAGTAGACTCACTCATTCCCATAAAGTATGCAACACTTAAAACGGCTACACCCTTAAGTGCATCAAGTGCAAGAGTCGCGATACTGAGCTTTTTTGCAAGTGCTGGATTTGATTCCTTGACAACACGAAGTACATTTGTAGCACCAATACTACCGCTACCACTAGCTTTAACATCTACACCTGCAAACTGTTTTGCAAGTAAAAGACCAAAAGGAATTCCACCTATTAAGTAAGCAGCGATAAAAAACTGAACATTTGTGTTAAATAAAAAATCCATATAAACCCTTAGTATATTTTAATGGCGACATTCTACAATAAGTTAATTATATTAAGCATTAAATTAATTTCGATATAATTACATCAATAACAAAACAGGATATTTTTTTGCAATTTACAAACGAAGAATTAAAAATAAAAATTGATGAATTAAAAGCTAGGTTAGATGTGACGGTTGTCGCTCACTTCTACCAACGTGACGAAGTTTTTGAAGTTGGAGATATTACTGGTGATTCACTAGAGCTTGCAACAAGAACACGCGATGATGATGCAGAGTTTGTACTTTTTTGTGGTGTTGGCTTTATGGGTCAAAGTGTAAAAGTTCTTTCTCCTCATAAACGTGTTGTAATGCCTAAAATAGCTTGTTGTGCAATGGCAAAAATGATTGATGGAATGATGTTCCAAAACGCAGTCAAAGCACTGAATGATGCCGGCATACAAAATGATAACATCTTACCTATCACATATATAAACTCAGATGTAGAAGTAAAAGCTAAGGTCGGAGAGATGGGTGGGCTAGTATGTACAAGCTCAAATGCAAAAGTTATCATCACAAAAGCCTTAGAAGAGGGTAAAAAGATTCTTTTTGTTCCTGACAGATGTTTAGGACAAAACATAGGCAATCAGATGGGACTTAAGTCTTGTGTTATTGGAGATGGAAGTGATTTAAAAGAGTCTGATATCATCTGCTTTGATGGTTTTTGTTCTGTGCATCAACTCTTTACTACTGATGATATCGCATTTTATCGTAAAAAATTTCCAGGCATACTTATTGCGACACATCCTGAATGTGACCCTGCTATCTGTGATGCAAGTGATTTCGTTGGTTCAACATCTCAGCTTATCAAATATATCGCTGAGCTAGATGAAGATCAAAAGGTTGCTGTTGGAACTGAGTTTAACATGGTAAATCGTCTCCGTGCTAAAAACACTTATGTACTAAGCTCAACAAAACCAGAATGTCCTACAATGAATGAGACAACATTACAAGATGTTTATCTAACACTCAAGGCTATAGATGATGGTGAGCCAATCAATGAAATTTTTATAGATGAGAACACTCAAAAATGGGCAAAAATCGCGCTTGATAGAATGATGGCCTTATGATAGAAGAGTTTGTTAAGGCTACACTCGCAGAAGATGTAGGTCGTGGAGACTTATATGCCTTAGTTGAGAGTGCTGTGCCAGCTAGTGCAAAGATCATTGCAAAGAGTGATGGTGTAGTCGCTGGTGAGAAGTATATAAATGTTTTAGCAAGCTTAGAGCAGTTTGAAATACTATGGCTGAAAAAAGATGGTGACTCTTTTGTAAAGGGAGAGCTACTAGCAACACTAAACGCAGACTCGCATACTCTTTTGAGATGTGAGAGAACAGTTTTAGATATGCTACTTCATGCAAGCTCTATCGCAACACTCACACGAAAATATGTAGAACTTATCGAGCCTTTTGGTGTGAAACTTCTAGACACTAGAAAAACAAGACCACTTCTGCGTGTTTTTGAAAAGTATGCTACTCGTACAGGTGGTGCAGTAAATCATAGAATGGGTTTAGATGACTCACTGATGATAAAAGATACCCATCTTAAAACCATCAAAGACTTAAAAGCTTATATTTCTAAGGCAAGAACGCAGATACCTTTTACTGCTAAGATAGAAGTAGAAGCAGAAACATTTGAGATAGCAAAGATGGCATTTGAAGCTCAGTGCGACATCGTAATGTGTGATAATATGACACCTAAGCAGATAGAAACTATAGTGAGCTATAGAGATGAAAATCATCCTCATATACTCCTAGAAGCAAGTGGAAACATCTCACTTGAGACAATCGTCTCCTATGCAAAGTCGGGTGTAGATGCCATCAGCTCTGGTTCACTCATTCATCAAGCAAACTGGATTGACTTGTCTATGAAAATGGACTAACCCTAAACTAAATGGCTGATGATCAAGAAAAGACCGAAGAACCCACCGAAAAAAAGATAGAGGATGCCCGCAAAGAGGGCAATGTCCCAAAATCTCAAGATGCCGCAGGTGTAATCACTCTTTTTGTAGCTATCTTAACAATCTTACTCATTTTCCCTTTTATGGCAGACCATATGCTTAAGTTGTTTAAGTACTACTTCTCCCTTGTTGGTACACCTCTTGATAAAGCCTTTATGATAGATATAGCATTTATAACCATGAAAGAGATTCTTTTGATGGTTATGCCCTTAGCTGTAGCAGTTGCTATTGCCGGTGTTATAGCTGCACTCTCTCAGTTTGGCTTTCTTTTTACAACCAAGGCGATTATGCCGGATTTTAAGAAGATTGACCCAATCAAGGGAACAAAAAACCTTTTTTCTATGAAAAAGCTTATAGAAGGTGTGAAAATAACCTTTAAATCTTTTACAACCCTTGGTGTAGGATTTATTTTCTTCTTCTACTTTATAACCGAACTCCCTACTGTTGCTCTTTTTGGATTAGCTGATCAGCTTAACTGGGTTAAAGATAAGATGATTATCATCGCCTTTGTAATGCTTCTTATCATCTTTATGTTTGCGATTATCGATATTATTATAGTTCGTAAACAGTACTTTGATGGGCTTAAAATGTCCAAACAAGAGATTAAAGATGAGATGAAAAATATGGAGGGAGACCCTCTCATTAAAGCAAAAATCAGACAAAAACAGATGGAAATATCTCGTAGACGTATGATGGCAGAGGTTCCAAACGCAGATGTTGTTATAACAAACCCAACACATTATGCAGTTGCTATCAAGTACGATGAAGAGAAAGGTGGAGCACCTTTAGTCGTTGCGAAGGGTATGGACAACATGGCACAGCAGATTAAAAAAATCGCTAGAGAAAATGAAGTGCATATCGTACAAAACCCTCCTCTTGCTCGTTCACTCTATGCTGAGGTAGAGATAGACAAACCTATACCAGAAGCTCTTTTTAGTGCAGTAGCTGAAGTTTTAGCATATGTTTATAAGATGAATAGAAAATAGTATATAATTTCAAATTCAAAATAGAGATTACATATGAACAAAGATGAGATAAACGCAGCCAAACATATACTTATAGTTACTGATAATGCTGCGTTTTGTAATGCAACAGCACTCTACTCGTATTTTTTGACATTACACAAAAAAGTCTCAATCCATAATAGTGAAATGATTGATATAAAACTCTCTTTTTTACCATGGTATGAAAAGAGCAGAGATGTAAAACCGAGTTCTGCTGAGTATGTTGTAGTCGCAAACGCAGAGACACTTCCCTATATAGAGTTTTTCAAGGCGAACGGTATCAAGATTAACAAAAAGATGGCAACATCATTTTATGCTTCGCTTATGATAGAGTATGAGAATTTTTTAAGTTCTAAGTGTAATGGCGTAATCTTTGCTTTAGCTAGTCAACTTATAAACCTAGGTGCAGAGTTCAATTTAGTTCGTACTTACTTAACAAGTAGAGTAGCTCTAAGTACGCTGCGTTTAAAAGCGATAATGCTTCAAAGTATGCTTCTAAAAAAGAGTGCTTCATCTGCCGAGTTATTTGTGAATGAAAAAGATTTAAAAACTAGTGGAGCAACACTCCAAGATGCTTTTGAAATAATGAAAGAGGCTTTAAACTTAGTCCATGTAAATGAAGTCATTTTAATGAAAAATGATGAAAATAATAAAATTATAAAAATAATAAAGGAAATTTAGTTGAGAAATAAAAATAACGGATCTTCATTTGGTCTACTGCTAGTACTAGCACTTATTGTTGGAGGAAGTCTCTATATTTACTTCTCGTCTATGTTTGAAAGAGAAGCACCGAAGATTACGATGCAGACAAATGGTTACTGGAACCTAAAAAAACCACTTCGTGTTAGTATAAACGATGACAGTGGAATTTCAACATACAAGATTACTTTTAAAACTTCTAAAGATACAACGACTCTTGAGCATGAACAGCTGCTTAACCCTGAGAAGACTTTAAGCTTAAATGTAAAAGCACCAAGAGGGGCATATACTATTAAAGATAAGAGTATAGAAGTGATTGTAGAAGCAAACGATTCAAGCAAGTGGAACTTTTTTAAAGGAAACGCAGTCAAAAAAGTCTTTAAGCTAGTTGTAGACAAAAAAAGACCTCGTTTAAGTATTTTAAGTAACTCATATAAGATATCTCGTGGAGGTTCTGCACTTGTTATTTTTAAGGTAGATGATGAAAATATAGATGAACTCTATATCCAAGGAAACAATGATAAGAAGTTTATTCCTCAGTCTTTTTACAAGGATGGTTATTTTATATCTCTCTTAGCTTGGCCTGTTGTTGATAGTAGTTTTAAGGCAACTATAATTGCAAAAGACAAGGCTGGAAATGTTGCTAAATCGTATGTTCCTCTGTATTTAAAACAAAAAGATTATAGAATCTCAAATATTAATTTAAGTGATAGATTCTTAAAAGGTAAAATAGCTGATTTAGCTGAAGAGTTTGAAGAGACACAGGGTATTGAAGGCTCTTTAGAACAATTTAAGATAATCAACGAAGATGTAAGAGCAAAAAATGAGACACTCATTCATGAGCTATCTTCAAAAATATCAGATAAAAAAATCTCTAAATTTAAGATGAATAAAATGTATCCACTTAAAAACGCACAGGTTGTTGCACGTTTTGGAGACCATAGAAAGTATTACTATGATGGTGAGTATATTAGTGAGTCATATCACCTAGGACTTGACCTTGCTTCAAATGCTATGGCAGCTATTAAACCTCAAAATGGGGGAGAAATTGTTTATAGTGACTACAATGGTCTGTATGGTAATATGCCAATGATTGACCATGGTTTAGGACTCTATACACTTTATGGGCACTGTTCAAGCACAAAGGTTAATACAGGCGATGAACTCTCTAAAAATGAGACAATTGCAAACACAGGCAAAAGTGGTTATGCTATGGGCGATCACTTACACTTTGGTGTTTTAGTCCAAGGTATAGAAGTTCGTCCTCAAGAGTGGATGGATAAACAATGGATAAAGTTAAATATTAACGATGTTATGAAAACAGCTAAAGAAATTATAGATAGAGACTAAACTAGGCACAAAGGGTAAAAATGTATCAAACCACTATTAAAAAGAGTGTTGAACTTGTTGGAATAGGGCTTCACAAAGGCTCTCCAGTAAGACTAAAGCTTGAACCATTAGAATCAAACAGCGGTATAGTATTTTACCGTTCAGATGTTGATGTTTCCATTCCCTTAACACCTGAGAATGTAGTAGACACTAAGATGGCAACAGTTATTGGTAAAGATTCTCATGTAATCTCTACTATAGAGCATCTTCTATCTGCTGTATATGCTTATGGAATTGATAACCTAAGAGTTATAGTAGATGCTGATGAAGTACCTGTTATGGATGGAAGTAGTGCTAGTTACTGTATGCTTTTAGATGAGGCAGGAGTTCAAGAACAAGATATTCCTAAAAAAATCATGCGTATTAAAAAAGATGTAGAAATTAGAGAGGGTGACAAGTATGTTAAGCTCTCTCCTTCTCCTGATCTTCAGTATGACTTTACTATTAAGTTCCCTCATCCAGTCATCCAAAAACAAGAGTATGTTCTGAAGTTCACAAAAGAGTCTTACAAGCGAGAAATTTCCCGTGCAAGAACTTTTGGATTTTTACATGAGGTTCAATACCTACGTTCAAAAGGTTTAGCGCTAGGTGGTTCTTTAGAAAATGCTATCGTCTTAGATGAAAAAAAGATTCTTAACCCTGAAGGGCTGCGTTTTACTGATGAGTTTGTTCGTCATAAAATTCTTGATGCCATTGGAGATATGAGTCTAATAGGTATGAACTTTATAGGAAACTATGAAGCCTTCGCAGGAAGTCATGACTTAAACCATAAACTTACACTTGAACTACTTAAAGATCCTGAGAACTATGAGATAGTAGAACTCGTTGGAGAAAAAACAAGAGAGCTAGAAAAAGCATATGCTTAAAGAGGTTGATGTACTTTTAATAGCACTAAGTTCTCCTATATATATAGGTGTGTATGAAGATAATAAGCTTATAAAAAGCATAGTCTCTGAGGAAAAAAGTTCAGAGGTTCTGCCTTCTCTTTATAAAGAGATTTTTACTACATATAAGGTAAAACAACTCTTTTATGCAAATGGACCAGGAAGTTTTATGGCAATTAAGGTTGCATATATCTTTTTAAAATCACTTAGTATTTTAAAAAAAATACCACTTTTTGCAACAGATGCTTTTAAATTTAATCAAAATACTCCAATCAAAGCGATTGGAAAGTTATGTTTTGTTAAACTTCCAACAGAAATAAAAACTCAAAAGTTAGAAACAGTACCAGAAGCTGCGTTTGAGCTTCCTGATGTACTTGATTATAATGAGTTTAGCACAAAATCAACACCACTCTATATGATAGGTGCTGTTGGTTAAATTAGGAAGTTATCAGTGACAGTAAGTGTACCAGCAACTTCTGCAAACCTCGGTCCCGGTTTTGACTCTTTAGGTTTAGCAGTTGATTTAAGAAACAGAGTAGAGTTTCACCCTTCAAAGTTCTTTAGTGTAAGCATAAAAGGTGAGGGCGAGAATAACCCACGATTAAAAGGTAACAATCTTTTCATCAGCATTTTTAATGATCATTATTCACGATTGACACAGAAAAAGCAAAACTTTAAATTTACTTTTTACAACAAAATACCAATGTCAAGAGGACTTGGTAGCTCTTCAGCTGTAATAGTAAGTGCAATAGCATCTGCACATGAAGCAGCAGGTATTCGTGTTTCTAAACGTCGTATTTTGAATCATGCACTTGTGTATGAATCTCATCCGGACAATATTACTCCAGCAGTAATGGGTGGGTTTAATGCAGCAACAGTTGAGAAAAACAAGGTTTTTTCACAACGAAAACATCTTCCAGATTATCTCAAAGCTGTTGTTGTTATACCAAACAAACAGATGAACACATCTAAGTCTCGTACGATTTTACCTAAGTCATACTCAAAAGAAAACGCAGTATACAATCTTTCACATACAGCATTGACTGTAGCTGCGTTTTTTAATGAAGACTGGGAGATGCTTAAACTTGCAACGCAAGATAGATTTCATCAAAAGGCTCGCATGAAAACACTTCCTGAACTCTTTGCAGTGCAAAAAGTAGCCTATGAGAGTGGTGCACTAATGAGTACACTCTCAGGAAGTGGCTCGACTTTCTTTTCACTTGTATATGATGAAGATACGGCTATGATTTCTAATCGTTTAAGTCAAAAATTTCCGGATTTTAATGTGAAAGTTTTAGATTTTGATAACAATGGGCTTATAATAGAGCGTTAAGCCTATTAAATAAAACAATATTTAGATATAATGGCGAAAAATTTTCATAAACCAACTCGAATGTGTATCGCTTGTCGAGAGCGAGACAATCAATCTAAACTATTTAGGTTTCGATGTAAGGATGAAGAGCTCTATCCATTTGATGGAGAGGGTAGGAGTTTTTATTTTTGTAGCATCTGTTTAGAGGATGATACGAAAATCTCTAAGGCACTGATGAGACAGTGCAGAACGAACAAGAGAGAAAAACTTATGAACAAACTAAAGGAGATCATCACTGATGACAGATAAAGTTAGCGTTAAAGAAATTGCAGACGAGCTAGGAATCGCTTCTAAAGATGTACTAGATAAAGCAAAGAGTATGGGTCTAGAAGTAAAAGCTGCTCAAAGTAAAGTTACTATGGAAGAAGCTGAGAAGATTGCAAACTATATTATGAATGGTGAAGAAGAAAAACCAGCTTCAACACCAAAACCTAAAACTGTGAAAGCTAAGATTGATACTCCAAAAGAAGAGACACCTTCTGAAGTAAAAGAAGTGGAAGCTAAAAGTGTAGCAGCACCAGAAGCTAAGGCTGAAGTTAAAACAGAAGAGGTAGTCGTTTCTAAAGAAGAGGCTCCTAAAGAGGAAACTTCAAAAGAAGAGACTCCAAAAGAGAGTGAAAAAGTTGAAGAAACTCCTGTAAAAGAAGTTGTTAAAGAGAAAAAATCAACTTCACTTTTGAAGGTAGTTACTCCAACTTTAAGACCAGGATTGAAAAAATCTGGTCTTAAAATTGTGAAGAAAAAGAGACCAAAGATAGAAGAGAACTATAATCTTCCTCAAAAACAAGCTTCTGTATCTTCATATGGAAAAATGAGTGCTGAAGTTTTAGAAGAACTAGCACAGAAGAAAAGATCTAAGCAGAGTTCAAGAACAGCTTCTAAACAAGACCAAGGTCGTCGTATGGACATCTTTGGTGGTGCTATGAGCGATGTATCTATGGATATGGATGATCAAGTAACACTTCTTGACTTAAACTCAACAGAGAGAGCTCCTCTTCCTGCTGAACAGCCAAGAAAACCTCGTCCTCCAAAACCAGCTGGACGTAATGGAAACAAAAAAGCTGCTCCTCGTGGTAGAAAAGTACGTAAAGATAAGCGTAAAAAATATGCAAAATCAACTTTTGAAGAAGAGATTGTAACTCATATTGAGATTCCAGAAGATATTCGTGTTTATGAGTTTGCAGAAGCTCTTAAACGTCCAATCATTGATATTATTAAGGTTCTTTTTGATCTTGGTATGATGATGACTAAGAATGATTTCCTTGGAAATGATGAGATTGAAATTCTTTCTGAAGAGTTTGAAGTTGAAGTAACTATTATCGACCCTAAAGATGAGTTTACTCAAGAAGTTGAAGATATTGAAGAAGATCCAGATGCAACTGAGAGAGCTCCTGTAATTACTATTATGGGTCACGTTGACCATGGTAAGACTTCACTTCTTGATGCTATTCGTGAAGCTAAAGTAACAGAAGGCGAGGCTGGTGGTATCACTCAGCATATCGGTGCTTATACAATCGAACAAGATGGTAAGGCAATTACTTTCATCGATACACCGGGACACGCTGCGTTTAGTCATATGCGTCAAAAAGGTACAGAGATTACAGATATTATCGTAATCGTTGTTGCTGCTGATGATGGTGTTAAACCACAAACTCTTGAAGTTATTAAATTAGCTCAAGCATCTGGTGCTCCTATTATCGTTGCACTAAACAAGATGGACAAAGAGACTGCTCAACCAGATATGGTTAAGGGTCAGATGGCAGAACACGGTATCAACCCTGTTGACTGGGGTGGAGATATTCCATTCGTAGCTGTTTCAGCAAAGTCGAACATGGGTATTGATGATTTACTTGAAGAGATTCTTACTACTGCTGAGATACTAGAACTTAAAGCGAACAAAGATGCACTTGCAAAAGCAGCTGTTATTGAGTCTTCTTTAGAAAAAGGTCGTGGTCCAGTTGCTACTGTTATCGTTCAAAATGGTACTCTTAAAGTTGGAGACTATGTAGTTTGTGGTGCGGCTTACGGTCGTGTTAAAGCTATGCTAGATGAGAATAAAAAGCAGATTAAAACTCTTTTACCATCACATACAGCAGTTGTTGCAGGACTTAACTTAGTTCCAGCATCTGGTGAGATTATGACAGTTATGGAAGATGAGAAAGAAGCAAAAGCTTACGCTATGAAACGTCATGAGTATGACAGACATAAAGAACTTTCAATCTCAACTAAGTCTTCATTAGAAGATATGACAGCTATGATTGCAGAGGGTAAACTTAAATCTCTTAAAGTTGTACTTAAAACTGATGTTCACGGTACTCTTGAAGCTATTAGAACTTCTATTCTTGCTCTTAGAAATGATGAAGTTAAAGTTAACATCATCTCTAGCGGTGTTGGTGGAATTACAGAAAATGATGTTGAACTTGTTAACAACTCTGAAAACTGTATTTTACTTGGATTTAACGTTCGTCCTACTGGTGCAGTTAAAGCTGCTGCAAAACAAAAAGGTGTTGAGATTAAGACTTACTCAATCATCTACCAACTGATTGACGATGTAACTGGTATGCTTACTGGTATGATGTCTCCGAAATACACTGAAGAAAATACAGGTCAGGCAGAAGTTAAGGAAGTATTTAAGATTCCTAAAGGTCTTGTTGCTGGTTGTGTTGTTGTTGATGGACGTCTTATCCGTGGTGGTATGGTTCGTGTTATTCGTGAAGGTGTTGTTCATTACGAAGGTGAACTTACTTCACTTAAACGTTTCAAAGATGATGTTGATGAAATCGGTAACGGTTATGAGTGTGGTGTTGTTATTAGTGGATACGATGATGTTATCCCTGGCGATATCCTTGAAACATTCAGAAAAGTTGAGCAGAAAGTAGCTCTTTAGACCTATGACAGAAGCACAAATAAAACTCAAAAGGACTGAATCAGTTCTTTTAGAGTTAATCCCTCAAGCACTTGGTGGCATGAACGACAAAAGACTTCACGATTTAAATATCGTTGAAGTAGTCTGTTCTCGTGGTAAAAGTGATGCAAAAGTTTACATAAATCCAAATGAATACACAGACCAAGAAAAACGTGACTATCTTAAACTTTTAAGAAATGCTCGTCCAATTATTGAGACACACTGTCTTAAAGATCAGGGTTGGTACCGTTGTCCTAAGTTTACATTTGAGTTTGATGAACAGTTAGCAAAAACGCAGAAGTTAGAAGATCTGTTTAAACAGATAGCAAAGGAGCCTAGAGATGAGTCTTGAGAGCGATATAAATTCACTTGTTAAGTCAGTTAACTTAGAACTATACGATACAGTTATAGTAAGTGAAAACGACGAAACTATTTACCGTATTAGTGTACTTTCTACTGATGTAGAAGATGGTAAGAGAAAGGGTGTTAGTCTTGACACTTGTGTTGAACTCACACACTTAATCTCTCCTCTTTTAGATGTTACTCCCCCTGTTTCTGGTGACTATAGACTTGAAGTTGGAACAGCTGGAATAGAAAGAAAACTTATGAACATCAATCACTTCAAAAAAAGTATTGGTGAAAAAGTTTCTCTTTTACATTCAGGTAAAGAGAAAACAAGAGGTGTTTTAACTAAGGTTGAAGGCTCAATGATTTTTGTTCAGACAAAAGACGAAGAAGCACAAGTTGAATTTAATGACATCATCAAAGCGAAAACATATTTCGAGTGGTAGTTAGAAATAATGCTACTCGATAACAACTTCTTTATGAGTCTTGCTCTTAAAGAGGCTTGGAAATATCAAGGTTTAACTTACCCAAACCCAGCAGTAGGCTGCGTTTTAGTTGGTGAGAATGGTGAAATACTAGCTGTTGAAGCACATCACTTTGCAGGTGGACCTCATGCTGAAGTAAACGCACTCAAATCTGCTTACTATAAACTCACAAATGATTCTTACATACTAGCTCTTGAAGATTCGGGCGATATACATACTCACTTGCAAACTAATCATAATGATATCTTCATAAACACAATACTCTATACAACACTAGAACCCTGTTCACACTTTGGAAAAACACCCTCATGTGCAAGGTTAATAGCTGACTTAGGGATAAAAGAAGTTTATGTAGGCTCTTATGATATAAACCCACAAGCTAAATCTGGAAATATGATTTTAAATATGAACGATTGTCTCGTTTACTCAGAGCTACTCAAAAAAGAGTGTGATGACTTAGTTGCACCTTTTAATAGCTGGCAAAAAGAGAAGTTTGTATTTTTTAAATGGGCACAACGTTTAAATGGAACTACCGATGAGGGAAATGTAAGCTCAATAGAGTCAAGAACGAATGTCCATGCGATGAGAGATGCATGTGACCTCTTAGTTATTGGTGGAAATACGGTAAGAGTAGATAGACCAACACTTGATGCAAGACTTGTAAATGGTAAAGCACCAGATATTTTAATCATCTCACAAAAAAAAGAGTTTGACAAGAGTATTCCTCTTTTTGATGTTGATGGAAGAGAAGTTTTTATCGAAGATAACTTTTCAAGAGTAAAGAGTTATAAAAATATTATGATAGAGGGGAGTTCAAAGATGTTTGAACTCTCTAAAGATGTAGTTGATTACTATCTCTGTTATCTAGCTCCTACATTTGGTGGGAAAAATGGACTTGAAAATACTCAAGAGAAGTTTGAAATTTTAAATATAGAAAAAGAGAGACAAGATATAATTATGTGGATGAAACGCAGCAAGGATAATAATGAGTAGCCAAGGTAAACAAAACAGTCAAAGACAAGAAAAAATCGTATCTATGTTTGATGATATAGCACCAACATATGACACAGCAAACCGTGTTATGAGTATGGGTGTCGATAAGTCATGGAGAAGAAAAGCTTGTGATAAATCTTATGAGTTTTATGCAAAAGAGTCTGTGGAATGCATAGTTGATGTAGCCTGTGGAACTGGTGATATGATGGACTTTTGGAGAAACCGTGCTGTAAAGTCTGGTATCGCTATTGGTGATATTGTTGGAGTTGATCCATCAGTGGGTATGGTTGATGTAGCAAGAGAGAAGTATCCTGCGTTTAACTACCATATCTCAGGAGCAACAAACATCCCTATGGATGATGAGAGTGCAGATATACTCAGTATCACATATGGTATTCGTAATGTTGTTGAGAGAGAAAAAGCATTAGTTGAGTTTAATCGTGTCTTGAAAAAAGATGGTCTAGTGGTAATACTTGAATTTATGAAAAATGAAAACCCATCATTTTTAGGTAAAATCATGAACTTCTATACAAATAAAATACTACCAAAAGTAGGTGGTTTTATCTCTAAAAATATCGAAGCTTATGAGTATCTTCCAAACTCTATAGAGGATTTCTCTACAGTGGAAAATATGCAAAATGAACTCAAAAACGCAGGCTTTGAAATACTCTACACAAAAAGCTTTTCTATGGATATATCTACACTTTTAATCGCTCGTAAAAGTAGATAGGTTTTGCTCCCAGAAGGAAGCTCACTTGGGGTAAATACTCTAAGTGTCTCATCTCTTACAGAACAGATAAAAACCCTTTTAGAAGGAACCTTTAATCATATCGTGGTTGAGGGAGAACTCTCTCGTATAACCTTTCATAACTCTGGACA
>Ga0256824_10000533_pt1 | contig 14674 bp, 30 predicted proteins | sample CV67metaG_FD_191570 | JGI IMG/M metagenome (GOLD analysis project Ga0256824, IMG submission 191570) | Hydrothermal vent microbial communities from East Pacific Rise, Pacific Ocean - CV67 | ecosystem: Environmental > Aquatic > Marine > Hydrothermal vents | place: Pacific Ocean: East Pacific Rise...
TAAGGGGTGAAAATGGCACACTATAGCAAATTGTTATTAAATGACACTGAGTATGAATATCACATTGGAAAACACTATGTTGTCATCAAGGGTATTGAAGGCAACGGGAATATTGCGAAAACTGATTTCTTTCATGACCACAGAGGTAATGACGGGGATTTAGTTGTTAATGAAATTGTAACTCCAGGAATGATTGCTGATTACATAAATGGTACGAAGATTAGATCTCAAAAGAAAAAATATGCCACTCCTACATGTGGTTGCAGAAAACCACTATCTGAAAAGGTGTGGCGTTGTAATCCTTATGATGCAGAGATTAACCAAGTATATAATTATGCCATGATTTGTGATGAATGTTATCAACGTATAATGGAAGATATATAAATTAAGCAAGGTTTAAGTTTTAATACGGTATAATACAATATAAAATAAAAAAGGTTCAAAATGACATATCACGAATATCAAGAACAGACGGAAGTTTATAATAGTAGGATTGAAGCTCGTATCAGTGATTGGGCACGTATCGCTCAAAACGAAATGAGAATGTGGGATAAAAATAAAGATACTCAATCTTATAAGGCAAATCCAGGTGCAAGGCGTTTTTTGAGTGAAAATATTACGGAAGGTCCAATTGACTACACGTACCCAATTTCAATGGAATTTGATATACATTATTCTGGTTGTAGTAATGAAAATGGGTATATTGAGTTACCTGAGGAAATTCTTTGGGAAGATGAAAATGATTGGGTAAAATACCTGACTATGTTAGAAGATGTTATTAAACATGACAATGTTAAAATTGAAGTTCTCATAGAAGGAAACAAGGCTAAAGAAAAGGTTCAAAATGAAATTAACCTCAGTGAACAAGAACGTGCGGAGTATATCCGTCTTAAAAATAAATACGAGGATAAATAATGTTTGGAATATTTGACGCAGTTGAAGAAGCTGTAAGTAACGTAATTGATGTAACAATTGGTGCAGTTTCACTTGGTGAATATGGTGATTTTTCTCAAAGAACCGTTTCTAAAATGGTAGCTGACGGGATTGAGGTTTATACAATAGCAAGTTTCTTTGATGTTGGTACTGACGTAATAGAGGGGATGTTAGATGACTAAGAAGAATTATTGTATGCGAAAAGATTACATCGCGAGAACTGAATATTCGCATTTCAATGACCAAGGATTCGAAGATGCTTGGCAGTTAGAAGTATATTTGCATGCATTGGGTCTCATGAAAAAATATAAATTAGAAAAAATCATTGATGTTGGGTGTGGGTCTGGATATAAACTTATGACGTATTTGGGAGAATATGAAACAGTTGGTATAGAATTAGCTGAAAATATGGATTTCTTAAGGAAAAAATATTCAAATAGGAAATTTCTAACTTCTGATTTTAATTCAGGTGAAGATTTCTACACTGATGTAGTAATTTGTTCGGATGTTATTGAACATCTCTTAGACCCTGATGAATTGATAAACTTCTTGAAATCAATGACATTCAAGTATTTAGTCATATCTACACCAGATAGACACATGCTGTATGGTAGGATGGATCCATTACAAGTTGGTCCACCGAAAAATAAAGCTCATGTTAGAGAATGGGGTTTTGGAGAATTTAAGAAATACATTAGTTCTTATTTTGATATAGTAGAACATAAAATATCAAATATGGAGCAAAGTTCACAAATGATAATATGTACTAAAAAGGGGTATAAAAATGACTAAGAAAATACTACAAGAAAAATGGGTAGAAGCAACTGACAAAGAGCGTCTTGCTCTTTTGAAGGAATATAAAAGTCACTACACGATAAATGTAGATAATGATGATGTATTTGTTACCTTCTCAAGCGATGATGAAGATGATTACTTAGGATTTGATGAATTTGGTTATGACATGTTGGTTATTGTACTTCAATACGCTGGGTTTCAGGCTGACCATGTCTAATATTGATATAGAAGAAATTGATAGGTTTATTTGTGGTATTCAATCAAATCTTTCATTGAAAGAAAACCTCAGAATGGTCGTCAGGTATTCTACAAGTGAAACTCAATTGACGAAAGATCTTCTTAAGGTAATTTTCGACATAAATGAAAGGTTATCTTACACTGAGACTTTACTAAAGTATGCTGAGTTGAATAAAAAGACCCCGAATGATATGTTAGTGGTGAGTGCGGAAGGCACACAAGTGTTACATTTTACACCTAAACAACCAGACAAAGGAGAAACGAGATAATGGAAGTTGAAAACTTAAGAGGGGCAAAGGCTTACGGAAAAAGTTGTATTGGTTGCCAGACATACGGTTCAGATATAATGGTATCATTGCACAATAAGGAAAATGGTGAACTACAGTTTTTTGACTTCTTTCTCACGACTCCGATGGCTGAATCCCTATTAAAAGATTTACAAAAGCAATTAGAACTCAATAAAGAGGGCAATGATGAATAGAAGACTTAGAGCGTTTAATAGTGAATTGGAAGCATGGGAATTCTTGGACATAGATGATAGTCAATTGGGAACGTCTGAAGCAGATAAAAATGGTAATGAAATTTTTGAAGGTGATTTTGTTCTTCTTGAAAATTGGAATGACCACGCAGAAGACGGAGATTTCAAGGATGAAATTAGAAAGGTAGTTTGGGCAGATGGTTGCTTTTTCCTTTGGAGTATTGTGGACGATTCAAATTGTACTATGGATTATATGAATAATTCTTTAGCACTCGTTGTTGGTAGTGATAATATACCACCTAGATTTGAATCGTTTAATGTGATGTATCCTCAAGAAACTCAAGAAACTCATTTAATTTAAGTAGACTTTAAGCTACATTACGGTATAATACAATATAAAATAAAAAGGTAAGAAAAATGGAAATTCCAAAATTAATAGTTCAACAATGTAATTTTAGTATCGATTCAGAATATGATAATAAATGGTATGTGGTAGTAGATGGTATGGCTACCCAATATCTACATGATGACGGTGAGATAAAATGTGGTACTATCATTGAAGATGAAACTTCATCAGGTTATTTCGATCACCAGTCAGGGGCTTTAATGGCAATGGCTTTATTTTACCAAAAAATTGAAGCAGAACAATTGGATAGAGAAACTATCGTTGGTGACACACTAGATGCATTTACACACCTTCTTGCAATGGAAAATCAAGAAAAAGTTTTTGAAATTTTGACTTCAGTTGTTTCAAAACCAAATGAAAACATGAGAGAAGTAATTAATAAAATTAATTCTGATACATTCATATTTTAAGCAAGGTTTAAGCTACATTACGGTATAATAGTATATAAAATATAAAGGTTCAAAAATGGCAAAGACTCAAATTATCAACTTATTAGTAAACACTTACAACCTAGACAGAACTTGGTTACAACAATTCCAAGCAGTGGATCTAGAGGATATGTACAATAAATTCAAATTAGAAATTGGAGGTAAATAATGAACGAAACAAAATTACTATCAGCGACTGACAAAGAAGCTATAAAACATTTCGAACAACCTTACCAACCTTCAATGGTTGAATTAGTGTCTTGGTTTCAAACTGAATTCACTGACCTTGCTCAAGCAATGAAAGATTCTAATCATGCGTCAAATCCAGGAGAAGTTAATGCGTACCACGTAGAAGACTCTGTTTGGACTCATACAATGATGGTTTGTCTACAAGCTCAACACGAACATAAAGTCAACAAAATCGCAGCACTATTCCATGATATTGGGAAGCCAAAGGCAAGAGCAGTTATACCTATGGATGCACCGAAGCCTTCTATGAACGGTGAGGAAAGAGCGTCTACAGTAGAGCTTAAAGCAACTTCTGGTGCTAAAATGAAAACTCACTTTAGAGGACACGAGGGTATTTCTTTCTGGGTAGCTATTGACCCACTATTTGAACTGAAAAGACTTGGTGTCATTACTTCTTTTGAGATGGAAGAAATTCTTCACATTATATCTTTACACGGTACATTATTCAACAGAATTAAGGACGGTGTAGAGCACAAACCAGAACAAGTGACACAAGTATTCGATTCAGTTGAAAAGTTCAATAGATTTGTAACTCAGTCTCGTTGTGACTCACTTGGTAGATTTTATAACTCAGGTGCTGGTTCAAGAGCTGACGTTGCTCAAGACTTGGGTGTAACGCTTTACAATGAACAAACTTTCTTTGACAACGAAAAAGTTGACCACGGAAAGGGTATGACTATACCATTCATTCACGTGTTGGTTGGTCTTCCTGCTTCTGGTAAGTCTACATTCATGAAAGAAACCTTTTCAGATGGTGTAGTAGTTATTTCAAAAGATGACGAAATTATGTTAATGGGTAAAGAGCTTGGTATCACTGACTACACTGATGTGTACAGAGCTCTTTCAGATGAACAACATGAAGATGCATATAAGCGTGTCAAAGAAAAATTCAGACAAGCTGTGAAGGATGAAGTTGCTATCGTAATTGACATGACGAATATGTCAAAGAAATCTAGAAACAAATGGATTGCTAATGTCGGTAAGAAGTATAAGACAAAAGCTTGGGTATTTGTTGCTGGACAAAGTCAACTATATTCAAGAAATGTTCTTAGAGCAGAACAAGAAAATAAGCATATTCCACAATATGTTTACGACAACATGATGAAGACATTCCTTGTACCGACTCTTTACGAGTTTGACTTTGTACAATATGTCTTTCAAGACTAATGGGGTAAATCTAAAATAAAGGATCAAAATGGGTTTAAAAGCATCTCAACGAAAGGCGTTGAGCAAGTCATTGACTAATTTCTCAAAACGAGAAGTTGGTGTATTTTGGGAAGGGTCTATAGAATATCGTATTCCCCTTGATTGGTTTAGGATTAGTGGTTATCTATATGATATATTTGAAAAGGTCGTAAAACACGACAAAGAAAATACATTTATGTATTTGTTAGATTCTAGTGAATTTAATTGGGTTAGGTCAAAGTTAATACAATACAGTAATGGTCCTCGAGAAGGGGCTTTCTGGGATAATATTAATAAAGGTTATCGAGATGCAGGGTTATCAATGCATAGTTCCACTAATTTGGATCAAGTACCACTTGTCAATTTAGATGTTAAGTCCGAAAGAGAAGAATTTCTAAAAAAATTGAAATTCCTTTCTGAAGGACATGATGATGAAGATTGGGATAATCAGGAAGAACAAGAAAAATTTAAAGATATAAAAAGAAACGATATTTCACTTGTGAGACTCGATGGGACTGTTGGTTATAGGGCTTATATCCCTACAAACTTCATAAGAATTAGTGAAAGGTTAAATGAAATATTTAAAAACTCAATTTCAACCCTTTCACGTGATGATCAAGAATTTGTAGACGGGGTTGTTGGAGATTACCGTGAATATTGTAGAGGAAATGTAGACGCATATGATTTACGTGATAAAGATACATTTCCTCCAGAAATTAGTGAGTTTTATGGTGTAAACTTACCAGATGCTAGTACATACCAAATGGACATGGCTATTAGAGCTGATAACTTGGCTGGTAGGAAGAAACTGAAAAAGTTATTAGAAAAGGAGAAAGATGTAATGAATAACGAAGATGATTTAGATTACGTGTTAGACACAATTAGTTACGATGAGTCAACGGATGTTTACACGATAAATAAAGGTAAACGAGGTGCTAGGAAAGCCAAAAAGACAAAAACAAAAAAGACAAAGGGTCAAAATATGTTAAGAGATGCAAAAAATACAGTAGTAAGAGAAGTAAAAGAGTTAGTAAATCAAAGTGGTGCGGCAGATATTGCACTTGGTAGATTACTTTACAACAACATCAAAGCAGTAGCAGGAAAAACAATCGTTAATATTTCTTTCATTGATAGAGCAGTTGCGAAAGTTTCTAAGAAAATGAAGTATAAAAATGAAGTAACTGAACTCATTGCGGTACTTACTATGTTAGTTGTACTTAAGCAATTCTATGACCACAAAGCACTTGAAAATGTTAGAGGTTACATTGTGAACAGACTTTACAATATCACAATTGAAGCAACTGGTTTTGATGACGTACTTGCTCTAATTACACAAGCTGAAAGTCAAGCAATCAACGACTAATCCGAAAGGGTTAAGTCGCTCTTAAGGTTAGGAAGGTATAATTAACTATTAAATATCGTACTAATATATGGAGAAATAAATGATAGAAATTGCTAAAGAAATTCATTATGGGGAAGACGCTCGTTCAGGTCTTCTTCGTGGTGTTAAAAAATTGACTGACACGGTCAAGGTCACAATGGGTCCAAGAGGACGAAATGTACTACTACAAAAAGATGATGGTTCAGCATATCTCACAAAAGATGGGGTATCAGTTGCATCTGAAATTCACTTAAAAGACAATTTAGAAGATATGGGTGCGCAACTTGTTAAAGAAGCTTCACAAAACACTGCAGATGAAGCTGGCGACGGAACTACCACAGCGACAGTACTTACTCACGCAATTCTGAAGGAAGGTATTAAAAACGTTACAGCAGGAGCTAACCCAATTGTTCTGAAACGTGGTATGGATAAAGTTACTAAAGAGATTATTGAACTTTTGAAAGAAAATTCAAAAACAATTACATCATCAGATGAAATTTTACAAGTTGCTTCAATCTCAGCAAACTCAGATAGTCACATTGGCCAATTAATAGCTGACGCAATGAAAGCTGTTGGAAATGATGGAGTGATATCTGTTGTTGAAAATAAAGTTTCAATAGATGAAAATGAAGTTGTTGAAGGTATGGAATTTGCACGTGGCTATATGTCTCCAAACTTTGTGACAAATCAAGAAAAGATGATAGTTGAACTAGACAACCCAATGATTCTCATAACTGACGGGATCATTGGTTCGTTGAAAGAAATTATTAAGGTTTTAGAACCTATTCAACAAACTGGTAGACCACTGTTAATGATTGTCGATGACATAAATGAAGATGCTTTGAATACACTTGTACTGAATTCAATGAAAGGCGTATTAAAGGTCGCAATTGTGAAAGCTCCAGGATTTGGTGCTAGTAAATTGGATGTATTAGAAGATTTAGCAGTACTCACTGGCGGAACAGTGATATCCAAAGATAAAGGTACTCTTCTTCAAAATGCCACTTTAAAAGACCTTGGAGAAGCATCATCAGTGAAAGTTTCCAAAGATGCCACAACTATTGTAAGTGGTAAGGGTGATAAAGAAGCTGTTAATGCGAGAATTCAAGTTATCAAAGGTCAAATAGAATTATCAGAAGAAGAATATGATAAGAGAAAATTGAAAGATAGATTGGGTAAACTTGGAAGTGGTGTTTGTGTAATAAAAATTGGTGCACAAACTGAAACTGAACTTTTAGAGAAAAAAGACAGAGTTGATGACGCTCTTGCTGCGACTAAGTCGGCAGTGGAAGAGGGCATCGTTATTGGGGGTGGCTCGGCACTGCTCAAGACAATATCTAGTATTGATCTAAACAGTATGAAGGGTGATGAAAAAATAGGTGCAGAGATCATCCTAAGAGCTATTAGATATCCAATTAAAGAGATATGTACTAATGCTGGTTTTGATTCTGGGATTGTAGTTGCCAGAGTAATTGAAATGGGTGACAATATTGGATTTGATGCTTCTAATGGAGAGTATGTTGACATGTTTGAAAATGGTATCATCGACCCTTTAAAGGTTACTAGAGTTGCACTACAAAATGCAGTTTCTGTAGCGAGTATGTTACTGACAACAGAAGCTTCTGTTGGATACACAATACCAAAGGAAATATAAATGAATAGAGAAGTTACAATTTCAGCACGAGAATATTATTATTTGAAGTTGAATGAAATGAAGTTGGATACACTAGATGTGAATGGCGTTGATAATTGGGACCACTATGGGTGTATGTGTAGTGAGCTTGATGAACCCGAATGTATATTCTGTACTGAAGACGAAGAAAAATTCCTAGGAATTGACAAAGATTAAGCAAGGTTTAAGCCAAATTAGGGTATAATAGTATATAAACTAAAAAGGCTTAAAATGAATTCAAATATCACAAAAGAAAACGACGTAAACGTAATTGTATATAAAAGACCAAACATGTTCCTAGTAAATACAAATCTTTACAACATGGTTGGCGTTGGTCAATTAGAAAAATTATTCACTATCGAAAATTATGAATGTGAACCTCAAGCGTTGGAGCTTTTTTACCCTGAACGATTCTTAAACATAGTAGAACAACGTGCTTTAATTAGTAGAATTGTCGAAGCTAAAAACTACACACAATGTAATATCACAACACAAAGTCCATTTATCATCCAATGTTCAAGTAATGTAAGAGTTGCTCAAGTAGAGGGTGAAATTATGTCTGAAGATCAGTTTAAATTATCTTGGGGTGACTCAGGAATGCCGAATGACGGTGGAATAGGAGTACTGTAATGACATCAAAAAGGATTAGAAAATGAATTTATATAAACATACATTTGGTCATTGGGCACCAAAAGATAGTGAAAGTGGGATTAAGGGATATTTTTTAGCAGAAACTGACGAAGAAGTTTACGAAAAAATATATGGAGTATTTGGTAGTCAATATGTAGGAAGAGTTACTGATAATTTTGACGAAGAAGAGCACGAAGAATATGAAGATACTCCGGAACAAGCGAAGAAAAGAACCATAGAAGCTCGGGGTGATTTGAATTTATCAGATGAATACACTGAAAACATGTTCTGTGACCTCTATTACGGCTTGACACTTGAAGGTTGGGAATTAGTTCAAGAACACATTACAACGTTTGAAATTGATGTTCTTCAAAATCTAGGAATATTAGAAGGGAAAGTTGAATTATGATTTTATCACAAGAGACGGTATGGCTCATTATGACTAAAGATAGAAAAATGGTTGCCAAGGGTACGCCCAGAAGTAGAACGTTGGTAGATGTTGATAATAAGACGGATAAAAAGAGGTTTTTAACATACTCTACAAAAGGTAGGGCTGAAGCTGGGTTTAAAACTTATTGGTTCTTCGGTGGTTATGGATTAACGGCTGATGATTATGAAGCAGTAGAAATTAAAATGACAATGGAGATTTTATGAAAATATTAAAAATGTGGTCTTACCACCAACGAGTTGTTTTCTTAACTGAAATTGACGGGAAGTTTCAATTATTCTACAAGTCTTCTGGGCTTGCTGGGTATGACTCAGTTGGTATGGTATTTCCTATTTTAAGGCTAAAGGATACGGCTGAAACTTCACCTGATGGACTTGGTAATTGGATGTCATTTGGTTGGTTGCCAAAATACTACATATTTGATGGACGTGTTCAAGAGTATAGATACAAAATGAGAAGAGAATTTCCCGAAAATATGCACCCGTTCTTAGACGAACTTGAAGCAATGGAAATTCCCGAAATTGAACTTCAACCTGACCCAAGAATTATCAATGCCGTTTGTAATGAATACATTGATTCTATAGAAGATTACGTTGATTGGAAAATTTAAGCAAAGTTTAAGCTACATTACGGTATAATAGAGTATAAAGTTTGAAAGGCTTAATATGACTATTAAAGTATATCACGCACCTAGAGAAACGTTCATGAAAATTAACCATGACACATATGATAATGATTCAAGAGTAGCTATGGCAAATGAAGACATTGAAAAATATACTCAAGTGTTGGAGATAGAAGTTGGCCAAATGGCTCTAGACGATGTGTATAGATGGACGAATCACATAGATGAAAATTGGGGAACTAATTTCGGGTTCGTTACTGATGCTAGATCAACGTCAATTGGTGATATTATAGAAATGGGTGACACCAAATATATGGTATCAAGTTTTGGATTTTCAAATATGGGAGAAGATAATGGGAAGCAGTAAATCAAAAATTAAACAAGGTATGGGTGGGAGTAACGGTGGTAGAAGTCGCTGGGAATACACTGAAATCTTAAAAAATGATTCTAAGAAAATGCGTAGAGTTAATGAACGTTTAGAAATACAAACGGAAATTAAAGAAGCCAAAGGCGATACTTTATGTAATAGAACTGCTTGTCAAACAGACCACGGGGTCTTTATGTGGAACAAAACTATGCGAGCATTCTACTGCTATAGATGTGCCAGATTAATCAATGATTCAGCTGGAGACCTTGGACCTTTATGTGTTGAAGACCCTCAGAGAAAATTTGAGTATGACGCAAAGAAACTAGCTAGAAGATCAAGTTATGGAAAATTGGGAGGATTAAATGTTTAGACATATGTATATTTGTAATGAGTGTAATTCAGAATTTGTAATACACCCTTTAAATGAATGTCCAGTTTGTAAATTATCAAAAGAGATTACTACTGAGATACAAAATATGACGACTGGTAAAGAATACCTTTTAATTAAACAAAAAATCGCAGGAATGAGAGATGGTATTCCTCAGTTCGATTTATATAATTTAATAAATAGAACAAGAAAAAGATTAGGACTATAAATATGAAATTTACACCATTTAGCTTTTCGAAAATTAATTCGTTTGAAATGTGCCCGAAGAAATTTGAATATAACTATATAGAGAAGTTACGTTTCTTCGTACCAAATATGGCTACAGAGAGGGGAAGTTACGTTCACACATTGTTGGAAAACGATACTAAGTCGAAACCAACTACTTTCAAATTCACATTAATTGATGATGATATGCAACAAGAGTGTATTTCAATTTATGAAAAGTTCACTGAAACTGAGTGGGGTCAATTTTTCATGCAAGCTGATGATGCTGAGGCAGAAGTAGCGTTTGGTGTGAAAAAGACTGATGAAGGACTTGTACCTTGTAGTTACTATGACAAGGAAGCATTGTTCAGAGGTAAGATTGACCACTTCTTCATTTTTGAAGGCGTAGTTTATGTGATTGATTGGAAAACTGGTAAGATTTCAAGTTTTCCCGCACCATTACAATTAGTTATGTACGCAGTGTGGGTATTTTTGAAGTATCCTGAAATCAACGAAGTGTTCTCAGCATTTGTTTATGTTGAACACCCAACCAATGATAAAATGATTAAAGAGTATAATTTCACTAGAGATATGTTACCTAAATTAATTGAGAAAGTTATTGAAAAGATAATCAACATCGAAAAAGCTACTGAATTCAAGAAGAAAGAATCAGTTCTTTGTAATTATTGTGATTACAGAAAGAAAGGGTTATGTCTAGAAACTACTGCTGATGAATTCAATGACCAAATGGCTAACATGATAAAACCATACCAAAAGAAAGTAAGGGCTGGTGACAAGGACAAAGATGGTCTATATTATTTTGCTCATTATGCGAGTGATTCACTTTGGAGACAAGATTATTGGGAAATTGAATACCAAGATGGAGAAGTAGAACATGTTTCGAAAGAACTCTATAATGAATTGAAAGCCAAAGGCTGGGAAGAAGATACTAAAATCATCAGAAAGGGTAATGAATGAAATATATAAATATACAAAAATCAATGTTGAAGGCAACTATTGAAGAGGTCTCATCATATAATGACGGGTTTAGATTAGTCCTAGTGAATTCAAATACATGGGATTTCGATTTACCAGATAATCTAAAAGATCAGAAATTCATCAATATAGATTTAAAGGGGTGGTCACTAGAACAAAGTATTTTTGATGACGAAGGAATATTCCTTCAAACAGCGTTTGGTCAAGACGAATATTCTAGGAAATTTACTTGGGACGAAATTGTTAATGTACTAACATTTGATGGGAGAGTGTTGTACCAAAAAGTCATAGCGTTTAACACATTACTTGATGAAACAATTCAAGACGCAAAAGATACTATAGAGCCAACAGAGCCAAAATTCAAAGGAGTTCCTAAGAAATTGTCGTTGAGTAACATTGACGAAGTGAAGGTTCAATTTAGTATGGATACCATGTTAAAAAGAAATAAACACCTAAAGGGGAAATAATGTATAATGTAAAATTCAAACCTGAGTCTGAGAATTTCAGGGATAGATTCAAATATCACTTAGAGAGATGTAGATTATATTTTGAAGATGGTGGAACACTACATAATTCAGTGGATTACTTCTTTTCAAAAGAAAGAGGTTCGTACCCGAATTTAGATGTCGATTTTAATATAGCTAACGGGGTTAATTATGAAATGTGTTAAAACTCAAAGGGAAATTTACAAACAACTATTTGAAGAAGCGTTCATACTGAGATCCATGGTCTTATCTGAATCAGAAGATACACTAAATAGAAAAGCTAACTTATCAGCAGTTAAAAATACTGTGAGAGTTTGGCAAGAACAATTTAAGGAGAACAAATGACATTAGAAATATTCGCGTTATTGATTGGATTTCAAATCAAACACTTACTAGCTGATTATTATTGGCAGTTTCCATATATGTATCTAAATAAAGGTGCTAAGAGTGGTTGGATTGAACCACTAACATTACACGCATTAGTTCACGCTGGGATTACACTAATTATATTGAGTATATTCTTTATGATATTAGATGTGTCACCTACATTCGAACACAAAGCGATAATCTATGTTGCATCATTGTATGATTTCGCGTCGCACTTTATTATCGATAGATGGAAAGCTACAAGAGGTACAAAACCAGATGAAGCTAAATTTTGGACAGACTTAGGTATTGACCAAATGCTTCACCATGTAGTTGGTATCATAATCATTTACGGGGTTTACGTGAACATTTAAGCAAAGTTTAAGCTACATTACGGTATAATAGAGTATAAAGTTTGAAAGGCTTGATATGAATATAGAATATAAAGAATCCGTTTGGTGTATAGATGAGTCTCAGGCTGTGAAAGACCTTGAACAATTGGAATTGGGTGAAGAATGTTTTTACCCAGAATCAGATTATGGTCATGGTTATATATTGAAAACTGAAGATGGTTTTTCGTGTTATGAGATACCTATGTATGGTGGCAAACCTCAATTCGAGGGGTCGTATGAATCAGCAGAAGAAGCATTCGGTGAAGTTTGTTCTTGGACATAGATTAAGTTTCTTTTAAGTGAAGTTACGGTATAATAGAGTATAAAAAATATAAGTTTGAAAGGCTTAAAATGGAATTATTATTTAACATGACCCTTTGGTCAGAGTTAGTGAAGGAATATTTTATATATATAACAGTTGTAATATTTATTGTATCTGCGATTACTGGTTCAATAGTCACTGACGATTTTGAAGAAAGTGCTTTGGCAACCATTCTCATGTACATTGGTTGGAATACACTTGTGTTATTACTTCCTATAGCAGTTTGGTTTGCAATGGCATTTACATTATTTGCGGGTATTTACATGATCGTTGAGAAAGTGAAAGGTAAGTAATGATAGAAACACCAACTCCAAACATGGACAAAACTTTACCGACCCTCAGTATGCCAACAGATGATGAAATGTTAAGGGTCTTACAATACTTGGCAACACAAAAGATTGCAAGATATTCTTTGAAATGGTCTAAGAGTTCAGAAGACCATATTGCAAGATTAGATAGAGACTTCAATGACATAAAAGGTCTCGTACAATACTTCACGAAAAGGTAAGTGATGTTAAATTACATAAGATACGCAATAGCGATTTTACTATTTAGTACGCTATTCTACAGTACAACAATTACTATCCCAGAGGAAACCATTAATTCAGCAGTTCAAAAGAAATTGCCAATTCATATTTCCAAGAAGGGGTTTGACATCACAGTTTCTGAAATTGAAACACTTGAAGTATTTGAAGATTCAATTCAAACTAATATTATTGGTGAGGTGAAAATTTCTAGCGAAAACTCGCTTGGGAAATATGTCAAGAAAGATACTGGGTTCTTGTCTAAATTCTTTAAGAAGGAATCACGCGAAAAGTTCGTCAATAAATCATACAATGTTGATATATTATCTACTGTGAAACCAATTATTAACGGGAGTACGCTTTCTTTCGATCCAATAAGTATGGATATAAATGGCGTGGTGAAGATAGATAGATTTAAGGGTGTATTGAAACGGAAATTGAGAGAAATTAAAATTCCCATCAAACAACTGGAAAAGTATAGTTTTATTGGTGAAATTGATGATATAAAGTTCTCTAAGAACGGTGATTTAAATATTGATTTTGGGATTTCAAAATGGATTCTTTTCGCACTCATTTTTGTATTTATGTTAAGAGAGGTTGGGATGGTTTTGATAGAACTTTATCAAAAATTCATTTCACCAAACAAAGGCTATAAATGTGCCAAGGGTCATTTACACGGTAATGGTACTTGTTCTTCAGATACTAAAAAAGCGTTCAAAGAAGGTGGTTTTATTTCAGGAATGAAGGAATATCGAAAATCTACTAAAGAATGTAAATTGGCATACAAAGAAATCACGGACTCTAGGAATGGTAAAACAAGTGCTTGTGATTTAGCTATATGTGCTGGTTGTGATGGTTCACCTCTAGCTTTCGGTAGTGAAGCTACTCTCAGTGGTATGGAAGTTGGTGGCTGTGAAGCTTCAGCTTGTGATATCGGTGGTTGTGGAGATATCGGAGCTTGTGACGTTGGTGCTTGTTAATTTTTAAAATTAAGCAAGGTTTAAGTTACATTACGGTATAATAGAGTATATTAAAAGAAAGGTTCAAAATGGAAAAAGAATTAAAAGATGGAACTGTTATTAGAGCTATAAGTGAATGTATTATGGATGGTGATGAAAATGATAAATCGCTTACTGTAGGAAAATTATACCAAGTGACTTCTAAAG
>Ga0256824_10000534_pt1 | contig 14657 bp, 4 predicted proteins | sample CV67metaG_FD_191570 | JGI IMG/M metagenome (GOLD analysis project Ga0256824, IMG submission 191570) | Hydrothermal vent microbial communities from East Pacific Rise, Pacific Ocean - CV67 | ecosystem: Environmental > Aquatic > Marine > Hydrothermal vents | place: Pacific Ocean: East Pacific Rise...
AAATTATGCATTACAAATGCATGTTTCGTAAGGATAGCATTATTTTATATTTTTTAAGATTAAATATTTAGAAATATTAGTTTTTATTTAAAAATTGAGTATGTTGTATACAATATTATAAACTATGTATATAAGCTACACATCTTTTTAATAAGTTAAAATATATTAAATTTTACTAAAAATATGGTTTAACTATTATTGAGATAAGTGAAGTGTTGTAAGAGAGGAACTCGAACTCTACGACAAACTATACCTATAATAAAATTAAAATAAGTTAACTGTTGGCACACAAATAACGTACATTTTGGTAGAGTCTGCCAAATTCATATATACGATATTGATTCCTCAATACTTAGGTTTTTATTTTAAATAATACGTATATTTAACTCTAACTCGTCTTTCATTAAAGTCAACAGAACTTCCATAAACTCTTCCGCTACTGTTTAAAATATTGTCCAAATAAAGACTCAAGGTATGGTTTTTATATGCATAAGAGTATCCCATATTTAAGATATTGTATCCATCATTATGATTTTTTATACGTATATCCGTTTTATCTTTTAATGCCATTTTATCTTCTGCTACAGAGGGAGCATAAAGAAACTCTACCCAGAAATCTTTATATTGTACATAACTACTACTCACAAAAGATTGTAATTTGGAGATATAGTCATAATCTGTCTTTCCATCAAGAAACTCAGCATTAAAGCGTACTTTCCAATCTTCTCCAAATGTTTTTGCATAAATAAATGAAAGTCCGTTAATATAACCTTTATCAGTATTTTCATACATCCATTTATAATCACCTTTACCGTCAGGTATATTTGTTTGTACTCTAATAATCATATCATATAATTTTTTTTGAAAGAGTGATATATTTAGTCCTTCATAATAAATACCAACTCTTGTAGTAAGAGCTTTTTCACTATCTAGATTAGGATTTGCTATTTCTTCTACACTATCACTTCTTGCTTCTGCTAAGTTGGTAATTGTCGGGAATTTAAAATTCGAATTAAAAGACCCATAGGTATAAAACGTATCATTTATATAATAATTGAGATTAATTCCAAAGGCACTTCCTGTCATACTTCTATCAATAGATCCTCCAGAGGTATTAAGGGCAGAAAAATTATATGTCAAACCATAATCCCACTTTTCACTAATATTATCTTTATAACTCGTCCACAATGAAAAGGTATTATAATAATAATCTGTTGTTGTTAAACCTTTAGTGTAGGAGATATCTTCATAATGATTGGTCAAGCCATATTTTAAGGTATCAGTTTGGGTAAAGAGTCCAACCCGCTTATTACTGATATTTAAAGCAAAAATATTATTGGTACTGTCTATATTTTTACGAGTAGATGAATCTCTATCTATTTTCTCTCTAAATTGCTGTAAAGATGGCATAATTATTATATCAGTACCTAAGATCTTATATTCATGAGAAAGCATACTATATCTTTGTAGTTCATATACGTAGTAATCACCTTTTTCAAACTTATCCGTTCTATCTATATCATCACTTTGGGTCAACATAAATTTTATCGTACTATTCTCACTTTTGTAACTAAGAAAAGCAGCTTTTTGATTGTAACTTGAATGTTTTACTTCTCCATCACTTGGTGTTACTATATTCGCATTATCTATAACGGTAAATCCTGCTTGAAAACTTTTATCACTATAGGTTGCTGTTCCTGTAAATGTATTTGAACTAGCCTCAATATCAATCCCTGTAGTATTGATGCCAAGAGTACGGTTTACTGTACCACCAAGAGATGAATTCAACAGTGTTTCATTTACTGTATTATGAATCACAAATTGATCAGGTACCCATGAGTAATATTGGTTAGGACCCGATCTAAAAAGCGAGTTAGAAAACTTATTGTTGTCAAGGGTTATAAGAATTTTATCTCCCATTAGTCCATGTATAACAGGTTGTTTCATCCCCGGTGTTGTCTCTTGCATTGTAAGGATAGGCTGTTCATCTTGTATGTAAGTTTCTACAGTTATTTCAGGAATCGTTATCTCTTCTGCATTCACATAAAGAAAACTTCCCATAAATAATAGTAAAAGGTATTTATTCATTGTATTTTATCCTTAAAAATTATCTAAAAAGTATAACAAATTCTTCGAGAAAATTTACTTATCATTATTTTTATTCCACCTCTTTTGTCTGAATCAGTGTAGCCAGATCAAGAACTCCTTATGAAGTTTTTCATGAAAAAGAAGTTGCATAGATAAAATTAGATATGATTTTTTAGATGGAAAAATTGCACTTTGGATTTAAATTTGGGAAAATAAAAAATAAGGTGGTGACTGACCCTAAATTTTATTTGGGACATTTAACTCCTTTTTTACTATTTCATTTCATACAACACAGTTTTAGACTTCTCTAAATCTCCATAGCTAATCTTTAGTACACTATCTAAAAATTCTACTATACTCTCTACTTCTTGTTCATTTTTGCAAGTATCATTAAATCGTTTTTTCTCTCCTATGATAGGTTTACCAATGTTCTCCAAAACTTCTCCATCTCCTGCCATCCAACGTCTTAAAAATTCACCTTTTTTATAGACTTCAAATCCAAAAGTATTGGTAGTATCTTGGTTAACACATAAAAAGGCTCTATTATATTTAGTAGACATATCAGATAACATATTTTCTATCTTTTCTTGGTCAAACTGCAGAAATAAATCTATACCTATTCTAAGTATAGACCATTTTTCTACTTTACAGATAGCAAAACCATTATCATTATTCAAATCTTTATAACTTATCTTTTTTGGTTTATCAAAGTTTTTTATTCCTCCAAAATACTCTAGTATATTATTATCTTTAATGGTTTTTTTATTGAGAGCAATATATATATCATTACCTGTGAGTTGAAAGAGAGAAACTTTATCTGCTGGAGAGGGGATATATGGTAGAGGAGTGTCGTGCTTTAGGTAGTCAAGATAGACCTCCTTTCTTTGTAAACAATAAGGGGGTACATAAGTAAGATAACGAGTATCTGTTTTATAGTACTCAATCGTCTTGGAAAGATGCTCTATAGCCTGTTCTTTCATATCATAAACAGCATATATCATCGCAAGGCTTTCATGCAAACCTCTTTCTTCAACTTTACCATACACTCTTCCATTTTTTTTGTATATCTCTTTTAGTTTCATATTATCTTTGAGCATATCTTCTATAATATTCTCTACATATTGATATCTTTTTGAGAGTTGCATATCAGCTTCTTTGATAAAATCAATCATCTCATTAAACTTATGAAATGGCCATGAGAAAACCAATTGATTATTTGACCATCTTAAAATAGAGTGAAAAATAATTTCTGCATGCTTGTCGAGCTGAAATGCCAAAGGGATATAAAACTCTTCACAAGCTATGTATTTCATGGCATTGTTGTCTCCTTTTAGCATCAAGTCCCACTCTATAGAAATACCATAGTCAGAACAACTGTATCCTATCAGTCCATACCACTCTTTGTCAGGATAGAGTTTTCTCTCCATCAGATCATATCCTATGCCATTGTGGAGTCTATAGCCAAGTTTTTTAAGCTCACTTATCAGTCTTGTTTTTACCTCTTTAAATTTTTCACTCATCTTATGTTCTCCTAAAAGTCAAATACATAATTTATCTCTAAAGGGACACCCCTATCACTAAAAATATTTCTCAATGCCTGTTCTTCTGTAGCCGAAGGTTTTATTAGAAACATATATGTAACATCAGATACTACACCACCGTCTTTAAGTTTGCCTCCAGATGCAATAAAGTCTGCATACGCTTGTGCTTGTCCTCTTGTAAAAGTTCTAGATTTTATTTCAACAATCGTTGAACCTCTAATAGCATCAGGAAAAGCTCTTCTTCCACTAGGTGAAGTTATTGCTCTTTTATATTTATTTAAATTCAAACTTTTAAGAGCTAATTCTTCCCATTCTCTACCTATTTTAAACCTTTCTTTCCAATACTTTGTTCTTTTCAAAGATAAAGCTGTAGCAGCCATTTTATGCATTTCTGGTGCAGCACCTATTGCCGCAGCACCACTAAATCCTACCCATGCGTATGGAGTAGACATACTTAACTCCATAGGCATCATAGCACTTCCGACAGCCTCAAAACTCATGGCTAGTCTAGGAAAATTCATAGCAAACATTTGAGCACGAATTCCAATTGCCATACTTAATTCACTTATACTCATATGCCCACTAGGGTCAACATACATACTAGGATTAGAACCAGCATAAAGATAATGATTCAAGGTAATAGGGTCAATATTTTTCCCATCATAACTATCCCTAATCAAAAACCGACCAGAGTTCGGTGAATAATACCGAGCCCTCAAATAGTAATCACTCGCTTCCTCATCAAACTGCTCCCCAGCAAACAAGAAGCTATTCGTAGCATTTCCCTCATGACTAACAAGTTTTCCATACGGTGTATAAGAGTAACTGTCTGTAAGTTGTTCAGCACTATCTACAAGCCCACGTGTAGAACCAAGTGCATCCGTCAAGAAGTTATGAGTACCATCACTTAAAAGATCATTCCCATAAGTATACTCAACAGTCGTACCGTTTGCTTTAGACTCTGTGATGACTTGTGCATACGGTGTATTCGCATCTATCAGATATGTAGTCGTTCCATTAGATGTTATTTTAGCTATACGGTTATCGTTTGCATCATAGCTATACTCTACTGTCTGTGTAGATGTAGTTACAGTGGTAAGTCTGTTTTTATCATCGTATTCGTAGGTGTTGTCTGTGTCACTTACTAGGTTACCATTGGCATCGTATGTAAATGTCTTGCTCCCTTGTGTGGTGAGTTGGTCATTCTCATTATATACATAGCTTGTATCTATGCCGTCTATGGTCTTAGTGAGCATATTTCCTACATCATCATACGTAAATGATGTAATAGTGTTATTACCCTTAGGGTCATTACTTACTGTCTCTTTGGTCAGTTGGTTGACGCTGTTGTACTCGTAGTTAGTTGTTCTACCACTCTGCTCTACTATTTGTGTTCTGTTTCCCACTGCGTCTAACGTGTAAATGAAGCTTTGGAGTACTGTACCATCACTCTTTTTATGCTCTATTCTTGTAACTCTATTTCTGCTGTCATACACATAGTTAGTAGTCACACCATTAGCAAAGGTAACTTGTGTTTGTCTACCTATCGCATCGTAGTCATAGGTTACTGTACCTTGGTTATCTGTGACTGTCTCTAGTCTGTTTAAGGCATCGTAAGTTTTGGTGATGGTTTGTGTTGGGGTAAGTATCTCTGTTATGTTTCCTATACCGTCGTAGCTGTAGGTAATGGTATCACCACTTGGGTTGGTTTGGGTTTTTAGTCTGCCCATGGTGTCGTAGGTATTGGCTATGGTTCCTTGGCTATCGGTGATGCTCTTTACTCTTCCACTAGGAGTATACGCATACGTTACTGTAGTACCATCTACATACTCTATACGTACCAGTTTATCGTAAGCATCATAGATGAACTTTTGTGTTTTGTTAGCATAGTCAGTGACTTGTGTCTGTTTGCCTGTGGCATCGTATGTGAATGTTTTTTGTTCTCCTTGTGGGAGGGTTTCTGTTTGTAGCTCCCCTGTAGCTTTGTAGCTAAAGCTAGTGGTATGCCCTAGCGCATCTGTTTGGGCTGTTTTTTTACCTTGGCTGTCATATTCATATTTAGTCGTAGCACTGTTAGGTAATGTCACTTGGTTAAGTAGTGGTATGACTCTACTGTTATCATAGCCATAGCTTGTGGTTTGTCCTGCTTCATCTGTTTTACTACTTGGTAGTCCAGAGATGTTTTTAGACTCTGTGGTGCTTGTACCATCTGGGTAAGTGGTTTTTACTCTTTGGTTTAGGGCATTGTATTCATAGCTAGTTGTTTGGTCTAATGCATCAGTCATAGTAAGCATGTTACCTTGTACATCATAGGTGAAGGTGGTTTTGTTGTTTAGTGCATCGGTTTGGCTTAGTTTGTTTCCTACTGCATCATAGGTGTATGTTGTGGTGTTACCATTTTGGTCTATGGTGCTGGTGGTTCTGCCTGCTGCGTCGTAAGTGCTACTGTTAGTAGTATCATCAGGATATGTTGTCTTTATGAGTCTATCTGCATCATCATACTCGTAAGTTATCGTTTCTGCTTCTTGATTGGTTTCACTTAGCATGTTATCCATAGCATCATAAGTCTTGGTCTCTATGGTACCATCTGGGTAGGTAGTTTTTATGAGTTTGTTGTGGTTATTATAGGTATATACTGTCTCTCTATTCTCAGCATCTATGGTACTTACTTTATTACCTCTAGCATCATAGCTATAGGTAGTGGTTTGTCCTAGTTCATCTGTAGTACTTGTCATACGATTAAAGGCATCATAAGTACTAGCTGTTGTAGTGACCGTACCATCTGCTAAAGTGGTAGTGGTACTGAGTACATTTGAGCTACTGTCATAAGTATGTCTAATTACCGTACCATCTGGTCTTACTTCTTTAAGTAGATTACCCTTAGAGAATTTCTCTACAAGGTTTCCATATACATCATAACTATAGGTTGTCGTTTGGTTATACTCATTGGTTGCACTTTTTTTATTATTGTAATTATCATAAGTATAGGTTGTGGTGGCACCGTTGGCAGTCGTCATACTGGTCGGAGCATTGTAACTATCGTAGACTATGGTCATTGTATTACCATTTTTATCTGCTATGCTTGTAGGTGACTGCTTGTCGTTATAAGTCGTAGTCTCTGTATGTCCTAGAGCATCTACTGTGCTCAGTAAGTTACCTTTGGCATCGTAGGTGTTGGTAGTGCTATGTCCTAGTGGGTCTGTGATGGTGAGTTCTCTACCTTTAGCATCATAGGTTCTAGTCGTTATCTCTCCTAATGGATTGGTTTGAGAGAGTACATTCCCCTCATCATCATAGACGAAAATTGAAGTACGTCCTAACTTATCTTTGACTATCTCTTCGTTGCCATCTATGTTGTGGGTAAACTCTACCACGTTACCATCTGCATCTATAGTCTGTATAAGTCTACCACTCGCATCGTAAATGTTTTTAGCAACACTGAGTCCAGACGGATCAATATACTCTTCTAACAAGTGTCCCGTTTGATAAGTGTACTGTGTCTTTTGTCCTAGTTGGTCGATAACATAGTCTAGGTCATTGTTTTGGTTATAGTGGTAGCTCACCGATTTATCTGATAAATCTGTTATCTTGGTAATACGGTTTTGTGCATCACGAGTGAAACTCAGTGACTCTCCTCTGCTACTTTCGATACCATTTTGAGTATAAGTAAGCGTCTCTCCTCTATTATCTATAATCTTCTTAATTCCAAAATCTTCATTCAGTATATAGACCATACCATTAGAGAGTGTCAACTGATATTCATCTGGATCATAGACTTGAAAGTCTAGACCACTCATTAATTTTCCATCAGGAGTAACCATAACAGAGCGTGTATCTAGAGCTTTGAGTGTGGCTTCTGTGCCGTTCAATGGTTTTAAGATAGGTGCATCCCAGAATTGACCTGGATTATAGCCATGGTCACACTCTTTAGCAAACTTATACTCAAAGCTCTCCGTTGTACCATCAGGTAAAGAGACATTCACAATATGTTGTTTTTTAGGTTTAAAACAGTTCCCCAAAGGAAGCCCTAGTAAGTACATAGGCTCAACATTCCATTCTAAACCAGGTTTGATATTCTCCTCTAATTTAACATTTTGGTAATCAATACTCCATGCGTAGGTAAAGTCTAACTTTTCAAAGCGTTGGAGTGTTGAGTAGGTACGATTGACTTGTACTGGTATCCCTCCTACTTGGATATCAAAATCTTTAACTGTGAAAGAGAAGTTACCTATCTTAGCACGTCCATCTATGATGACCTTAGTTACAGCTTCACTACGCTCTCCATTTTCATCTACTACTGTAAGTTTGATATCATAAATACCATTTTTTAGTGTTGTAGCATCTACCATACCAAGAACATCATCAGTGATTGAGTTATCACCTCGTGTAATTTCTGTATAGGTTTCTTTCCCCACTGGTGAGATAGCTAGCGTATAGTAATCTAAATTATCATCACTTGCCGTTCCTATAATCTCTGTTTGTAGAGTGACTTTTGTATTCTCTACAGGTGCTGTGATAATAGCAGTTGGAGGTGTAGTATCACTAGAGTCAATAATACGAATAATAACCGTATCACTGCCACTAAGCCCATCATTATCTTTCACTGTAAGTGTTAAGGTATGTGAACCAAAATCTAAATCATTTTTAACAAAACTTGCTTCTGTAGAGAGTATACTATCTCCTTCTCTCCACTCATAAGAAACAATATCCCCATCAGGGTCTCTACTGTGTGAAGCATCTAGTGTTACTTCTATGCCTACACCTACTGCTTGATCTGCACCTGCATTAGCAATGGGTGATTTATTACCACTAGCATCTTTAACATAAACCTTTCTTGTAGCATTAACTTCATTGCCATCTTTATCTGTTGCCTCATAAAGTACATAGTATGAACCTAAACGATTTATATTGATATTATGCCCTATGGTATACCCTAACTGTCCATCTTCTGCATCAAGAACAATGACACCCTCATCAATATATTGTTCTCCTAGGAAAAGTATAGTTGGATTTACGCCCAAAAGCGTCATTACTGGTATATTGTTTCCTGTTATATTTTGTTCTTGTACCACAACAGATCTTTGAGCTACTACAGTATTTCCTGAGCTATCTACCGCTCTATAGTCTACATGATAGATTCCCACTTTATTGGTTGTAATATTATATTCAACCCCCACACTTAGATTGCCATCTTCTACATCAAATGCTGTAGCTCCTGCATCTGTATAATTCTCTCCAACTAGCATAATATGTGGATTATCCCCATGTATCGTAATAATCGGAGCAGAAGTATCTACAGTTCCTCCACTACTATTATTCTCTTGCACTACAACTGATCTTTGTTTGGTTGCTCTGTTACCAGAATGATCCATGGCAGTATAGGTTACATGATAGACACCTACGGTACTTGTTGTAATATTATATTCTACACCTACACTCAAGTTTCCATCTACATCATCAAATGCCGTAGCACCTAAATCTGTATAATTACTGTCTTTTAGTAAAATATAAGGGTTATCTCCTAATATTGTAATGACTGGTGGTGTTGTATCAAGAGATGTGCTAAGCTTTTCTTTTATCAATACACTTCTAAAGGCTGTAGATTTATTTCCTGATTTATCTTGCGCATAGTAACGTACGATGTAGACACCTGCTTTGTTTGTTGTTATATTGTAATCAAACCCTACACTAACATTACCATCCTTATCATCCCATGCTGTAGCACCTGCATCAGTATAACTATCACCTTCATACATAATATGTGGATTGTCCCCTAATATAGTAATCACTGGTGGTGTAGTATCTTGTTCTTCTTTTGTAATCACTTCAACACTAATACTATCACTCGCTTTAGCACCCTTATCATCAGTTACGACAACAATAATTGTGTATTTACCCAATGGCATGTTAGCAATACTAATATCTGCACCCGTTGTCGTCACATCACCTACACTTCTCCAACTATAGTTAGCAATATATCCATCACTATCATTCGCATCTGCATGTAATCTTAAAGTTTCACCCTTCAAGATAATCTTTGCACTACCCAGTTCTACAGTAGGTGGCTGATTGATACTTGGATCTTGAACAATGACTTCTCTTTGAATGGATGCCTTATTACCTGCACTATCTACTGCACTATAGGTTAAAATATAGGTACCAGTGTTTTGCATATCTATACTACCATTTATATCTACAGGTAGTGTTCCATCTTTATCATCAGTTGCACTGGCTCCTGGGTCATCAAAATTTTCTGCTACATTCAAAATCATTGGGTTATCACCAATCAAGGTGATAAGAGGAGGTGTTGTATCAGGAGTAGTATGAACCATCACAGTAATACTATCGGCCACTTTACCTAAATCATTGTCTGTCACCTCTAAAGTAATATTATGTTCCCCAACAAGTAGATTGTTTACCGTATAGTACGGTGTGTTAGCTACTTCATGTCCATCAACATACCATGCATACGAGACAATGTATCCATCACTATCTGAAATATCTGGATAGAAACTGATACTCTCTTCTTCTGTAATATTTTTATCTTCTCCCAAATCAACTGTGGGGAGTATATTCTCTCTTACAATTTGTACGCTGATATCAAGCATATTACTTGCTCCATCATTGTCAGTAATTGTCAAAGTGACCGTATGTTTTCCTAATGTAAAATCATTTTTAGTAAAGTATGGTTCAGTCGAAAGTGTAATGTTTCCCTCTGTCCATACATAACTTACTATATAGCCATCATTATCATAACTTGATCTTGCATCCAAGGTCACAGGAGTATCTACAATAGCTGTGATATGTTTTGCTTTAACTACAGGAGGTAGATTCGGTAAAGAGATATTAAAATCATCAGCTACACAAATATAAAAACCATCTCCATTTGTAATGCTACTGATAGTTATATCTACATGATTGGGCTGCCATTTTTTCCATGTACTACTGTTACTTTCAAAATAACGTATCTCTTTGACAGGCTTTTCTCCAAATGTTTCATCAAGATTTAAAGTATGATATTCAGGTAAACCTATAAAATGGGTATTGTCTTTTTTAAGTTCTAATGTACTTGTTCTTTCCTCACCCGTAAGTACGTGAAGAATACTATCCTCTTTTCCTCGTATCCAAAACCCTTCTCCTCTATGTAAGGAGAGTGTACTATTTACATCATAACCCAACGTTTCATAGTAAGATTTTGTATCAATATCATTTGTTACCACAAAAAGAGAATCATCCACCTTTTTCATAATAACACTATTTATAAACCCTAATTCATTAACATCACAAACAGAAGAGAGCATTTGCCATTTAGATGTAACAGTAAGCTTTTGCATGCAACACTCACCATTACTTGCATTTAATGTTAAGTCATAAAGAATAGGGCTCTCTTCAGAAGTAGATCTTTTAAAACGAATACTTAGCTTTATATAACGTCCGGAAAGATTTGGCTCTTTATTTTTTTCAATAAGTTTAGAAGGAGAAAAAGTAATACCATCTTCACTTGTAGATGCAAAAATACTAAGGTTTGCATCATCTGGTACAAAATCATTCCATGAGATACTGTCCCATGAAGCACCCGTAATATTACTATCTTTTACAACACTCCACGTACCAAAATTTGGCTTACCTGTAAGTAAACTCCCTGTCATGTCTGAATAATTGTATGGTTTAGAATTTGGTCTTAACTTTACTTCCATATCAATTTTATCAGTTTCAGGATCAATCCTAACAAATTTATCTAGATTATGTACAGAAACCCATATTTTTCCATCTGCATCCATAGCTGCACCAGTAGGATTACCACCTACAGTGATTAATGTTTTAAAAGTTCCATCATTACCAAGTTTTGCTATAGTAGAACTATATCTATTTGTAATCCATGCATTATTATTTAAATCAACTGCTAAACCTGTAGGTGTGCTACCATGCGTAGAATAAGTACCTATTATTTGCCCTCCTGGAGTAAGTTTTGAAGCATTGTGTCCCCATGCTCTACTATTCCATATATTACCATCACTATCAATACCAAGACCATATGAATTATTAATATTTAAACAACTCCAACTATCATCAGAAGTATCATAAAGTGTTCCCTTCGTATCATATCTTAGTGTATTACGATGACTGGCAGACCATAATACACCATTACTATCAATTAACCCCCCGTATCCTCCACATGATGGAGTGAATCTACTTAGAATATCTCCTGTTTCTCCGTTAATAACATTGAATACTTTATTATTCCATCCACCAGACCAGACATTGTTATTTTCATCCACACTCATATGTCGTACTCCCGTACCATCTACACGAACATAATGTAAAATACATTCATCCTCAGCATGTGCTACACCACCAGGTGCATCAGAACTTCCCCAAGGACGAACATCACCTAAGCCAGAAGATGTATCTATAATACCATTACCGTTACGGTCAATACATTGTCCATTTTCAACCAGTCCTATCTTAACTATAGAACCTTTTCCATTATATGTATCGTTTCTATTTCCTGCCCAAACATTTCCATTGTTATCAACAGTGGTGCGTGAGGGGTTTAAAGACCTACCTTGTGGACCCGAGCGATACTCACCTAGAATTTCACCCGTTTTTGTATTAATTTTGACAATCGTTCCAAGTCCAGATGCTGCTACCCACATTACATCAAATGTTTGTACTTTGTCATCAAGAGAAAGTTGACCTGCTATAAGGTGACTGACATTAATGCTTGTTCCCTTGTCAAAATCACTGTTTGATGTATATACAGTTTTATTTGCTATACACGATTTTCCAACAGTTCCCCCAAGGAGATTTTGTCCGACAAGTGCTATTACTAACACTCTAATAAATATTTTTTTCAACATAATCTCTCCTTAGTTAAATGGATTAGTTTGGGTAGGATCAGGATAATTACATCCCTCACAACATGGGTTTATTGTAATGATTTTTTCATCACTGTCTGTAGTGTTATGCTCATCAGTTACTGTAAGTGTCACTGTATGTACACCCTCATCATAAAATACATGAGAAAAAAACTCTTCAGTAGAAAGTATTACATTTTCCTCTTTCCATTCATAAGAAGTGATATTACCATCTACATCATAACTAGCTGATCCATCTAATACTATACTATCCCCTCTCTTAGCCATCACATCATCCCCTGCGATGGCGATCGGTGGATCATTGAGTGGATGCACAATAATTTTAACTACTGCCATAAAAGATTCAAGCTCTCCATCATCTACTTGAAATACAATATAATCCTCTCCAGTATAGTTAGCATCTGGAGTATAAATAAGATTAGGGACATTTCCACTAATGGCACCATGTTCAGGAACATATTGGGTATAAACAAGTGTATAGTTAATATTATCACCATCAGGATCTGTCCCACTAAGTTCAAAAGAGATAGCTTGATCTTCATTGGTCTCTATAGTCATTTCATTAGCAATAGGAGCATCATTTTTAGATATGATATTTACCTTTATTGTAGCGGTATCTTTTCCACCATCTTCATCTTCTATTGTATACGTCAGTGTATCTAACGTGGCACTATTACTTTTAGGCGTATAATGTACACCATTTCCTTCTAATAAAGCAATCCCATAATGAGGTTGTGTAATAGATACAATACGTAACTTTGAAGTATTACCATCTGTATCTATATCATTTACTAATGGCTTTAATGACACTAATTTTCCTTCATTCGTACTAATATTATCATCATTAGCAATAGGGTTGTCGTTTACAGGTAATACTTGAATTATTACTTTAGCCAATAATGAATTTAATTTCCCATCATAAACTTTAAATGTGAAAGAGTCTTTGCCAAAGAAATTTGCTTTGGGTGTGTACCTTAGATGAGGAGCAGTACCTAATAATATACCATGTGATGGTTTATCTATTACTTTATAAGTTAAGCTATCATGATCTATATCACTACCTATAAGTCTTATAGATACAGGAGTATCTTCTTTTGTTTTTAAAGATTTACCTTGTGCTATTGGTGCTCTGTTAAGTTCTTTTATATGAATACTTACTGATGTTGGTTTAGAACGCATTCCCTCATTATCTTTCACAACATATGTAAACTTATCTTCCCCTATATATTGATTATCAGGGAGATAATAAACTTTACCATTAACTACATGCAGTGTACCATGTAAAGGCTGGTTAAATATCACCAAAGTATCTTTATCAATATAGCCCCCAACATCTACATCAGAATCATTGGCAAGTACATCAATATAAACAGCCTCTCCTTTTTGGATATGTACACTGTCTTTTACTACAACAATACCATTTTTATCTACATCAGTATCAAGACTATCAATAATTCCATCACAATCATGGTCATGTTCAGTAATGTACGTATCATAAATTTGTATAAGTACAACCAAGCTATCTTCTGTTGGCATAGGAAACCATGTTTCACAATCATTTGGCAATGTAGGTTTTACCGATGGAGGTACAGTTATAATTGGAATAATTGGAATAACTGGAGGAGATGATGGAGGAGGGCAACAATTACAAGGAGCCCCTTCTACAGACGTAATAAAAAAACTCATTACTAAAAAATACATAAGTATTTTTAGTGCAGTATTGTATCTTTGTAATATAAATAACATAACTTTTCCCTTAGTTTGTATAGTGTATTCATTATACCTATTCCATCTAAATATACAATAATAGTTAAAGTCTTAGTATAGATTTTTCATTAACTCAGAGAAGGGAAGAAAGATAGCACAGTTAAAACTATCAAATGCTATAGGAAACCAAAATGTCACCTCTTAGAAAAAGCTGAACTGCTTGCCGAAATCAAACACTTTAACCTGAAACATCCCTATGAAATTTTTAAGATACTTGATGTTGATATTTATGATTTAACGCTATATGGGGGATTATGGTGGTGTCAAGAGAGGGACTCGAACCCTCGACCTCCGGCTTATGAGACCAGCGCTCTAACCAGCTGAGCTACCTTGACATCTTCATTGAAGAGACGGAATTTTAGCGAAAGATACCTTTATTGTC
>Ga0256824_10000535_pt1 | contig 14653 bp, 13 predicted proteins | sample CV67metaG_FD_191570 | JGI IMG/M metagenome (GOLD analysis project Ga0256824, IMG submission 191570) | Hydrothermal vent microbial communities from East Pacific Rise, Pacific Ocean - CV67 | ecosystem: Environmental > Aquatic > Marine > Hydrothermal vents | place: Pacific Ocean: East Pacific Rise...
GGTTCTTGCTTTTGCTCTTCATTTTTAATAGAATTTAGAGCATTGTAACGCTGTAAAAATTTGGTAGTAATGTTAAAATATTTACTCAACTTTTGACTTTTGAAAGAGGGGTCTAATCTTATTTTTATTTTCTGAAAATTGTATTTAGATTCTAGTAATTTATTGGGCAGTATAAGTTGAATCTCTATTGATTGGCTACATCCAATATTTTGTATCTCCACTAACTTCTCTGATAATTTACGCTCATAATCACTTTTATCTTTAAAATTTACACTTTTTAAATTATCAAAAAATCTATACTCTGTACCCCAAACACACCAAATATCAACATTAGAAGCAGAAACCTTATTATCAGAATCAGGCTCAACTAAAAGAATAATTCTATTTATATCTATACGATTTTTTTCACATTTTCTATTGGTATAAATTTTTTTTAAATCTATCTCTTTTATATCTAATGCTTTTAAGACACAATAGAGATAACCACTTTCAACCTCTTGTTGTAAAATCTCAAAAAGGGTCTCAAAAGAAAAAGCATCTAAAATATTTTCATAATGTAGGGAGTATGAGGGGATATAGTTTAGCATGGCTTCTTTTAAAGGAATTGTATCTTGAAAGTAGTTTTTTTGGAGGAGTTTTTTTAAATTGGTCAAATTTTGATTAGATTGCTCTTTTACATCTCCACTCAAACCCCAAAATCTTTTTTGTTGCCAAATATGAAGTTGTAGCTCTTGAAAATTTTTTATATCTTTATATATAGACCCCAAACCCTCTATTTGATTACGAAAAGATAAAATATTATCTCTCTGTTCAGGCTCAATAGTATAGATATTCTGCTCAAAAAAATAGACATAAATCTTCTCTATCTCTCTACCCAATCTCTTATGAGCAAAATCAAACTCCTCTTGTGTATATTTTCCAAATCTTGTTTTTACTAGAAAGATAACTATATTGCTATCTCCTAACTCGATATTTAGTCTATCTTGAAACTCCTCATCTGTGATAGATTGCTCTGAAAATTCCCATAAAACAGGTTGCACACCAATATCATATAAAAGTAATTTTAACTCCAATCTCTCAGCTGATAAATCCCCACTAGAAGCAACAAATACTTTTTTCAAGCTATTCCCTTTTATATAGTTTTCAATTATAGCAAAAAAATCTAAACAACCCTTCACAATTAAACACCGTAGGTTTGACCATGTCAAACAAAAATTCAATAACCAAAACAAATATTATTTTCAATTTTGGTGTGACGTTTGACATGCTCACATACGCGTCAACCTAAGAGATTTTTCATATCTAAGCATCTAATTATGGGTGTATCGCGTAGGGTCGGTTCACCAACCATTGGATAGGCATTCCTATTAATTTGTGGTCGATAAATCGACCCTACGATGCAAAGCCCTAAATATAAGGATTTAATTCATTAGGTTGACGTGTATGTGACATGGTCAAACCTACGGGAGTCCAATTTTTTACTATTATTGTTTTATATCAAATTTTTCCCTAAACCACCCATTTTATACCCCCTTCAAGAAAAAACCCCTATAATATCAGCAATAAAATTTAGGAGAACGAATGCTTCGATTTGCCCCCTCACCTACGGGTGACATGCACATAGGAAACCTACGTGTTGCCATTTTAAACTATTTGGTCTCACAACAGAGAAATGACCAGTTTTTAGTGCGTATAGAAGACACCGATGTCAAAAGAAACATAGAAGGTAAAGATACAGAAATCATGATGCTTTTAGAAAAGTTTGCCTTGATTCATAACTCTGTATTTCACCAAAGCGAACACCTAAACTTGCACCAAACTTTGGCTTTACGTCTTTTGAAAGAGGAAAAAGCTTTTGTTTGTAAATGTACCGATGAAGAGTTGGAAGCAGACAGAGAAAAAGCAAAAGCCAACAAAATAGCTTACCGATACTCTGGGCGTTGTGAACACCTTACCAAAGAAGACCATACAGCACTTCAAGAATCAGGTGACAAGTTTGTGGTACGGATTAAAAAACCCAAAGCCAACATCACCAACCATGATGTTATACGGGGGAGTATCACCACTGCACCCCATGAGGTGGATTCATTTGTGATTTTACGAACCGATGGAACACCTACTTATAACTTTGCTTGTGCTTCTGACGACATGATGAGTGACATTAGTTTTGTGATTCGTGGGGAAGACCACCTTTCAAATACACCAAGACAGATTCATATTAAAAACCTTTTGGGTTATCAAAATGAGACAGAGTATGCTCATTTACCTATCATATTAAATGTGAATGGTACAAAAATGTCCAAAAGAGATGAAGCTTCATCGGTTAAATGGTTATTTGAAGAGGGATTTGTACCTGATGCTATTTTAAACTATCTACTCTTAATAGGAAACTCAAAAGCTCCTAAAGAGATATTTACACTTCCCGAAGCGATAGAGTGGTTTGACTTGAAAAACCTTTCAAAGTCACCTGCGAAGTTTGACATGATGAAGTTACGTTTTATTAACCGTGAACATTTGAAGATGATGGATAACAAACAACTCTCAACACTATTTAATTTTGCCGATGCAGACATAGGTAAACTGGCAAAAGTTTACCTTGAAGAGTGTAGCACCATCTCTGAGTTAGAAGCAAAACTTCGCCCTATTTTTACAGCCAAAGATTTCTCTGGTAAATGGGGGGACTCTATGAGAGTTATTGAAAAAATTATTTTTGATGCTCCTGCTTTTGATTCATTTGATACATTTATCAAACACATTAGTGAACAAAGTGGTTTAAAAGATGAAAAGCTTTTTAAACCTTTACGTCATTTACTAACCAACACTGGAAATGGTCCAGAACTATCAGAAATTTACCCACTTATTAAAGCATACATCTTGGAGGTTGCATCATAATGGACACTTTAACCATAATTACTTACCCTATACACTTAATGATTACCATCTATATTTGGATTATTATTATTGGAGCAGTGCTTTCTTTTTTGCCTGTTGACCCACGCCATCCTATGGTTGAGATTATCAACCGTTTAACCCTACCTGTATTTCAATTTATACGTCAAAAATTTCCATGGGTAGTGATTTCAGGTATTGACTTGTCGCCACTTCTTCTTATTGTGGGGCTGAACCTTGTCGATGGCATTATCACCTATGGACCAATTTATGCCTTGCTTCAAGCCATTCATACAATTATTTTTACCTATATTATTTTGATTATTATCTCGGCTGTACTGTCATTTATACAACTAGACCCCTACAATCCCATTGTGACATCCATCAACCGTTTAACACAACCAACCTTTGATTTTGTACGTCAAAAATTACCCTTTCTTGTGGTAGGGGGGATTGACTTGTCTCCTATTGTTATTATTGTTGTTTTACAACTAATTGATGGCTTGATTTCACGTGTGTTGATAGGAATGTAGTGAAAAAAAAACTTGTTCTACTCTTTCTCTTCTTTTACACCTCTTTATATGCAAAAAATCCCTCTTTCCAAGAGATAGAGGTGATGCCAAGTTCTTATGCAAAAGATTATTACACTTGGCGTTTTATACAAGAGAAAAGCACCACAAAAAAAGAAGCCATTAAAGCCTACCAATGGACAAAACGTAAAAGTTCCAAACTACGAAAAGTGATTCGTAAAAAAGTTGGCTATATCCCCCACAGTGGCAAGAAGTCAAAAAAGAAAAGAGACCCAAATAACTATATTATCTACCCCTCTACTGCTTCTAAAAAAAGTCTGAAAAGTCTAAAAAAACTCTATAAAAAAATTAAAAAACAAAAAAAATACTCAGAAGTTTTACATATTATGAGCAGTGACAAACCTTTTGAAACCTTGGTGATGTTTCCAGCACAAACACAAGCTTATGTGTTTAATAGAGTGGGAACAAAATATAGAAAAAAACATTTTAACAAGGCTTTTTCAAAAGAGAACCTTAGAAAACTTATTCAAACAAAACAGTTTAATGAATCTATCTATAAAATAGTGACAACACATAAATTACAAAAGTTAAAAAAATCCTTACTCTTAGTTCCAGACAACAACCTCACTTTTCAATCAAATTTTTTACTTGCCATCAACGCCATTGAGTTTAATGAAAAAAAGAAGGCTCTAAACTTTTTAAAAATTGCAGAGACCAAAACAACTTTTCAAAGCCATTATGACCAGATTAATTTTTGGAACTATCTTATTAGCGAAAAGAAAGAGTATTTAGAGAAACTTAAAAACAGTAATCAAGTCAATATCTATACCCTGCGTGCCAGAGATATTTTAAAACTTCCCTACCCTGAAGTGGTGACCCCCAATTTAGAATATAAAAAACTTACAAATATTGATATTACAAATCCTATAGACTGGGAAAAGATAAAACTAGAGATGAAAAAACATCCTGAAAAGCTTCATGAGTTAGCAGAAAAATATAAATCGCATGAGACAGAGGGGGTTTATACCTATATTAAAGAGAAAGCTTCTAAATACAAAATACCTTACTATCCTATCCCTTACCGTGAAGCGATGTGGGGATTTTCAAAAAAAAGGAGAGCCACACTTTATGCTTTGGCACGACAAGAAAGCCGTTTTGTCCCTGCTTCGGTTTCCCCCTCTTATGCCCTTGGTATGTTACAGATTATGCCTTTTTTAATTGAACATTTGGCAAAAGAACGTAAAAAAACATTAGATTTAAATGAGATGTTTAACCCCTATGTTGCCATCTCCTATGCCAATCAACACATGAATTACTTAAATAGATATCTCTACCACCCTCTCTTTGTTGCTTATGCCTATAATGGAGGAATTGGATTTACACGACGAACCATACGGAGTAAACATCTGTTCAAACATGGAAAATATGAACCCTACTTAAGTATGGAGCTTATAGACTCTATAGAAGCACGAGATTATGGTAAAAAAGTTTTAGCCAACTATGTTATCTACGCGAATTTATTAGGGATTCAAACAAAGGTTTCTCCCCTTTTAGATAAATTAGAACATCCTTCCCAAACCGATCGTTTTCGAAAGTAAGTTCCATTTTATTGTTAGGAACGATAGGGAACTTTACTTTATAATAGGTACTCCAATTATTTATCATTGGCATCTCATAACGTAAAGGGTCATCTTTATCTAACTTTTCAATCTTAATCGGTTTACGCCCATTAAGCGTTAAAAGATACCCCTTTTTGTTAAACTCATTCGTTTCACTGTCGGTAACAAATACCCCAACAAAAAAATACTCTGCATCAGCAACGGCCATACATAAGTTTTTACAATTATCTGAAGAGTATACAGGGTTTAAATAGGTTGCTGTTAAAAGTGCTTTTGTCTCTAATGAGGCAATAAGCTGTGCCTTATGTGTGTTCATTAATGAAACATGATAAATATCATCTTTTTTAAAAAGTTGTGAAACATTTGAATTTTCTTTAAGTGTACACCCTCCAAAAATAAACAGCGACATTAATGTGCTAGAGAGTAATAATATTTTTTTATACATTAAAAACCTTTAATTAGTAAAACTATTTTAACACACTTTCAATAAACATTTAAGTATAATTTTATCTATTTAATCTAAATTGGAGAACCATGAAACGCTTTGCAGTTGCATTTACAGGACCATCAGGGTCAGGAAAAACGACCCTTGTTGAAAAAGTTGCTAAAGTTTTAATAGAACATCGAGAGGTTGCTATTATTAAACATGATCCAAAAGATAAAGCCGTTTTTGATAAAGAGGGGAAAGACAGTTACAAATTTTCACAAATAGGTGCAGAGGTGGTGGTTAGCTCCCCTACCCGTACCACTTATTTTTCAAAACGGAACAAAGAGTTAGATGAGATTATAAGGATATTTAACCATTTTGATATTTTACTAGTAGAAGGGCTGAAAACTTTACCCCTTCCTCGCATTGCAATTTTTAGAAATTCAATAGAAGAGAGTTATTTAAGTTGTAGTGAAGCTATTGCCATAGATAATACCATTGATTTAAAAAATTACACTATCCCTAAACATATTGATATATTAGATTTAAACAACACCACACAAATAATAGAGTGGATAGACAAAAACGCAAAAAACGTATAAGGAAATAACATGAACACTATCTTTGAAACCATAAAAAAAGTTGCCTTTGAGATTGACAAAGCGATTAAAACATCCGATTTAGGTTACTCTGATTCAGAGAACTCTTCAGGGGAAGACCAACTTAAACTTGATGTACAATCAGACATTATCATAGAAAAAGCATTTGCTTCTGTGGCTTCAGTTAAAGCCCTAGTAAGTGAAGAGAAGGAGGGGGTATTAGAACTCTCAGAAACAGGAAAATATACAGTATGTTACGACCCACTGGATGGTTCAAGCCTTGTTGATGTTAACCTTTCAGTGGGTTCTATTTTTGGGATTTATGAGGGGGAATTAGAGGGTAAAAACCTTGTCGCTTCGGCTTATGTTGTTTATGGACCAAGGGTTGAACTTGTTATTGCAACCAAAGATTCTAAACCGATGCTATCGAGAGTCATAGGGGGAGAGTTTAAAGAGATTGGTGAGATTTCTATGAATGAAAAGGGGAAACTCAATGCTTCTGGAGGGACACAACAAAATTGGGAAAAATACCACAAACTATTTATAGATTCTCTCTTTGCTGAGGGCTACCGTTTACGTTACTCTGGGGGGATGGTTCCTGACCTTCACCAGATTATGCTGAAAGGGGGAGGACTCTTCTCTTACCCTGAAACATCAGATAAACCTAATGGAAAACTCAGACAGCTTTTTGAGGTTATCCCTTTTGCTCTTATGTATGAACAAGCTGGTGGACAAGCCATTGATAATAAAGGGAGAAGACTTTTAGAACTTATCCCTTCACATCCACACGATACAAGCCCTTGTTTCTTTGGTTCAAACTATGAAATAACTGCTTTACGTGAAGCCTATGGTATAAAAGCGTAGTGATGGAAGAGCTTTCACTGGATGAGTGGCAAATAGCACTTGGGGTTAAAAAAAGAGAACTTGAAGCTTGTCAAGTGGAAAAAAAAGTAAACTCTTGTCTCTCATGTCCTAAGCTCCACAACTGTGAAATCCGTGATGCCTATGTTCATGCTGTTTACAACAGCATGAGCAAAGGTGCTGGTGGTGGATTTGAATTTTAATACCTATAACAGGTTTTAAATCGAACATATAACAATACTTTTAAACATCTTTTTAGCGAAAACATTTTATAATAAATAATAATTTATTATAAAAGGAAATACTTGTTTCAGTCTAAAACATCTACCTTATCTTTACTTTTGGCATCTCTACTTATTTTATTACCTGCTTGTTCCCATAAATCACCTCAACAAACAGCAGAGTGTGGAGAAGGAACAGTTCAACAAGGGATAGCTTTGGGAACAGTTCTCGGTGCAGTTGCTGGAAGACTTATTAATACCAATATATTTGTAGGTGCAATTGTAGGTGGATTGATTGGATCAATAAGTACACAAAGACTTGTATCTTTACAGTGTCAATATTATGGAAAAGAAAAAAAGTTACTTAAAAACATTACACATAATATAGAAAAACAAAATAACTTAGCTAAAAAAACAAATTTACTCAATAATAAAATGAGTCTCCTTTATAGAGAAATAATAGAAATAAAAAAAGAGAAAAATAAAAAAGAGTCCAAAAAAAATGACTTACTTGATAAAATAGCCAATAAAAAAGAGGAAATTTTAAGGGTTCAAAAACTCAATAGAGAAGTTATTAATAGTACAACACTATACTACAATTCACTAAACAATTCAAAATTTTCACAACAAGATAAAAAAAGTGTTCAAAACTCTTTAGATAATATTCTTTCTAGTCTACATAGCATTGAAAATGCTTCTGTTTATAACTTAAGGCAGTTAGAAAATTTTAAAAGAAAGATACAATAATGAAAAATTCAATACTTATCACGACACTCTCTATCAGTATTCTTTTTTTTACATCTTGTAATAAAAAAGAATGTTTTTCCAAAAATTCATATAATGGTTTATACAATGCATTAACTTGTGATTATGAAGCACGACTTAATTCCATTATTAATAGTATCTCAGATGAGAAACTAAAAAACATAGAACTTTTTACTGCTTATCAAGAGTTAATAGCAAAAGTAACAAACAAAGAACAAGAGTTATCAGAATATAAACAAAACATTCAAAATACTGATAACTTAATTAAAGAGATAGAGCTTGAGATTGAAAATATGGATACCAAACAAGATACACAAGGATTATTGAAAAAAATTCGTTATCAAGTAATTAGTATGAAGAAAAATATTACAACACAACAACCAAAATTTAGTAACAGTGATATCCATTTTGCAAAAAATAAAATTAAAAATAAACAAGTTAAAAAAACTAAAAAAACAAAGTTGGTAGAAGAGTTTCTTAAAAAAAACAATAAAAGTAAAGAAAAATTAAATCAAGCCTACAATAAAAACTATCAAGAGAATAAAAAAGTACAAGAGGAGCTTCAAAAAAAGTTAAATGCAAGTATCAGAGCCATTTTAATGAGTGAAAAAGCGAATCATCTCAACGAAGAGAATAAAGAGAAACTCATGTCAGCACTTAAAGAGACAAAACGATATACTAGCAGGGTTAAATAACACCTAAAGGTATAGATAATGTTAAAAAGTTTTTGGTTTTGGATTTTCATCATCTTTATAGGGATACAATTTGTCCCTGTAAATGTTCCTCTTAATATAACAACATCTAAAAATTATGAGATAAAAGCCCCAAAAGAAGTTTTAAAAACTTTAAAACGGGCTTGTTATGATTGTCATTCCAACAAAATAGAACTTCCTTGGTATGATAAAATAGCTCCTGCATCTTGGTATGTAAAAAACCATATAATCAATGGACGTAAAGTGGTCAATTTTTCTGAGTGGGAAAGCTATACTCCAGAGAAACAATTAAAAGTTTTAAAAAAATTAGCAGAATCTATAATCATCCGTATGCCTCTCCCCTCCTATTTATGGTTACACCAAGAGGCAAAACTTTCAAACGAGGATAAAAAAAATTTAAAGAACTGGGCTGAAAAATTAAAAGATACGGCTAAATAGGATAAATATTGTCCTATTTAAAAAAACTTCTGCTATAATGCATTATTAAATTAATAAACAAGGACATAGAATGCCAAAAATTAACAAATACGTAGACATTAGCGAAGTAGATAGAGAAGCAAAAAAAGATCTTATTGACAGACACTCTCCATTTATTCACTGTGCCGATACAGCAACTGCTGGTGAGCCATTTGAAGTAACTGTTAAAATGGGAAATGAATATACTCATCCAGATGATTTTGATCACTATATTGAGTCTATTACTCTTTTCAATGGTGATGTAAAATTAGCACAAGTTACTTATATTCCAGGAACTCTTGGAAATACAAAAGCACATAACACAACAACATTTACAATTATTCCAACAGGAAAAAAACTTAAACTTGTTGCACATGGGTACTGTACAAAACATGGTATTTGGGAAGGTACTCAAGTAGAAGTTACTGTTAACTAAATCCCCCTTCAATATTCCTCTTTTATAGAGGGATATTTCCTTCATTTATAAGTTTTATAAGCAAAATTTGTATAAACTTAAAAAATATTTAACTTAATTTATTAAAATAGTTTTTTTTATTAATTTAAAAGCAAAATCAAAGTTTATTATTGTTATTATTTATTAAAATAAACATCTAGGTTACTAAACAACAATGAAGTCTCTTACAACAAATCATTCAAAACAAGAAAGTTATATTATTGAATTATTTAAAATAGTTTTACCCTATAAATGGTTAATATTTTTTCTCATGATTCTTTTTATGGTTTTAGCAAAATTCTACTTATATTTTATCCCCTCTACCTATGAATCATATGCTGTTATTAAAGTAAAAATAAATGAAAACAAGATTAAAACAGAAGATGTCTTACATGATAATTTATTTACAATCAACAGTGCAGGAGTCGATGAAGAGATAGCTTTACTCCAAACATATCAACTGCACCAAAAAGTTATAGCTAAAAGTGATTTAGAAGTACAATACTTTATAGAACAAGCTTATAAAAAAATTGAACTCTATAAAAATAGCCCTATAACAATATCTCATCTTAGCAATTTATCATCAGAAAATTTAAGGGGATACTTAACACTTCACCCTGTAAAAAATGGTTTTACTTTAGAATCAAAAAATTTAAAAGATTCTACCATATATAATTATGATGAAATAGTTACAACACCCTATTTTACAGGAAAAGTCACACTAAATGAGGTATTTACCTCCCCTATTTTCCTTAACTTTAATGGAACAAATCGAGATATCTATGAAGGTATTATCAAAAAAAGACTTGCCATTAAACGGCTTGATATCAATTCAAATTTAATTGTTATTACCTATAGAGATACAATCCCTGAACGTGCCAATGCGTATATTGATACCCTTGTTGAAACATATATTACACAAAGTATCCAAAAGAAAGATAAAGAAAATAATAAAGTTTTAAACTTTATAGAAAACCAACTTGAAACTACAAGAATAAAACTGGAAAAATCTGAAAATGAATTAGAAAATTATAAATCAAACAATAAAAGTGTTGCTCCAGCCATAAAACTTACAGATTCGTTTACCAAACTTAGTGATTTAGATTTAGAACTCTCGGAGATACATTTAAAAGAGCAATTGCTTAAAAATCTAATTATCTTTATGCAACATAATAAAGATTTGGATGCCATCGCTCCTACCCTTTTAGAGTTTAATGATCAAACAACCATACGGCTCATTAATACCCTACAGGAACTGCAAACAACGGAGGATGAACTTAGTATTGAGTTTACAGATAACTACCCTGCACTAATACAAGTACGAACACGTATGGAGAGAACAAAAAGAAAAATATCTTTAAATATTAAAAACCTTAAATCGATACTTGTTTCAAAACGTAAAAACCTTTTAAAACAAAAAAAGAAATATGAAAAAACACTTAAAGTTCTCCCAAAAAAAGAGAAAAAGTTAATTCACTTTCAACGAAACTATGATGTTGATTCTAAAATGTATAACTATCTACTACAAAAAAAGTCTGAAAATGAACTTATGAAAGTTGCAAGTGTCTCCAACTATGAGGCTGTTGACAAAGCCTATACTCCAAACAAACCAATTAAACCCAAGCGATTGGTTACGCTTATTATTGCTGGTATTTTAGGGATGGGATTAGGTATACTTATTGCCCTGTTACGCTCATTGCTTATTGATAAAGTAAAAAAAGCTAAAGATATCCCTTTACTAACAAATCTACCTTTATATGGGAAAATTCCTTTATATAAAAACAACATGCTAAACAATGTAGCTTTAGATGAAGCCTATCGACAACTGGCAATTAACTTACAGTTTAGAAAAAAAGAGAATGAAGGGAACATTGTATTGGTCTCATCTACAAGCAAAGGGGAAGGAAAAACTTCAATGCTTGTTCACTTAACATCTATTTTTCGACAAACACCTGTGAAGTCCATTATTATTGATTTAGATATGCATAATCCCTCTTTACATAAATATTTTGGATTAGAGCAACAATATAGTGGAATTAGTACCTATCTAAGTCAACGGGACAACCTTGGAAATATTATTTTCACAACAAATCACCCTAACTTAGATATCATAACAGCAGGTCCAATACCACCCAATCCTTTAGAGTTGATTTTATCTCCTCAATTACATGAGTTATTTCAACATCTAAAAAAACAATATGATTATATTTTTATAGATACAGGCTCTCTTGATATTGCACCAGAAGTTTTTTATTTAATGCAATATGCAGATATGAATCTAATTGTCTTAAGAGAAAACTATACTAAAAAATCATCTATCATAGAACTTGAAAAACAGATGAAAGAGAAAAATATTCAAAATGTAGGGTTAGTACTAAAATCAACACCTGAAGCCAATAAGGTACTACTACAACAGTCAAAACAATTATTAAACCACCCTCCTATTCAGTACATTTAAAAGAATGGTCTTTTATTGATACACTTTTCGTTCTAACGAAGAAGAGAGAATATACTTTCTCTCTTCACTTTTAGAAAAACCTTCATAAAGTGTTTTTCCATACTTATTTACAAGTTCTTTATCATAACCTAAAAGGGAAAGTGTGGTTGGAAAGATTTGAATTTGGGAGTAAAAAACATCTTTGTTGGAATTAAATAACTCTTTTGCATTCTCTTGAAACACCATTAAAGGGACACTCACCTCATTTTTAACAACAATTTCACTGTTACAGTGTAACCGTGTTAAAGATTCCTCTTCCAAAATATTTTGACCATGATCTGAAGTATAAAAAATAATATTTTCTGATAAATCAACTTTTGAAACCATCTCTTTTAAATATAAGTCTACACTTGAATAAACAGAATTTAAATAAGTATTTATTTGCTCCTCTTTATGTTCCAAATCCATTCCACCATAGCTAACGCTCATAACTGGCTGAAAAGGACTCTTAGCATGGTCATAAGTTAACAAATAAGGGAAATGAGAGCCATACTTCACCACAACAATAAAGTTATACTCTTGCCCCTTTTTATCATTAATAATATTTGAAAATCTCTCTAAAAATATTTTATCTCTCTCTATTCTATCCACATTAGAACTTAAGGTCTCAAAATAATCAATATCTGACTTATCATATAAGGTTAAATAGTTTTGTAAATGGTCTTTTTTAGTTTGAGAGTCAAATAGCCAAGTCTTAAAGCCTGCCTTTTTGGCATATTGAAAGATAGTGGGTAAAGAGAACATCTCCTCTTTTACATTAAAATTTTTTTGAGGATTTAACCCAATACGGAGAAAAAGATTGGATTCAGCAGAGCAATTACTAATGGAATTAACAACTCCAAAATTATACATTTTAGCACTTTCTTTATTGAGCTTATTTAAATAGGGTGTTGTATCTTTTGAATAACCATTGATTGATAAATATGTAGCTGTTACAGATTCATCAATAATCCAAACAATATTTTTAAATTTTTTAGTTCTATTTATATCTAAACTGTCATTGAAATCACGATCAATTGTAGGTGCTGTAATTCTAAAATTTTCCACCATAATAGCTGGTATTTTAATGGGTGCTGGGTAGGAACTTAATTTAAAAGTATCAATTTTATAACAGCCTCCATAAATAACAGAGATAGAAAAAAAAGTTAATAAGAGATATTTAGACGAAGATGGATAAATAGTCATTTTTTTTCTAATTATATAGAGTAAACTTATTACAACAAAAGCTATAGCCAATGCTTTTATAATTAAATCCATATAAGTAATTAAATATCTATAGTTACCTGCTTCATTGAGAGCCAAAGCATATTCATCAAGAGAAAAACCATGTGTTACCCCTAAAAGCTGTACAAAAATATCAATAGATAAAAAAATAAAAATTAAAAAAAGTAAAAGAAAGAATAATTTGGAAGATTTTAATTTAACGATTATTACAAAAGGTATGATTGCTAAAAAGTATGTACTTAAATAGAGTAGCCCTTTAACTAAACCACGTAAATCAAACTGTTCAAAGTGATAAACCAATTCCTCCCATAAAAACCATGGATTAAAAATAGATTGCAAAAGTGTAAAAATTATAAAAACAAAGAGAAAGATTAAAAAAAAATTAAATATTTTTTTGGAAGTCATATATTACCTTAAATAAAAATTGAGAAAGAGCGTTCACTCTTTCTCAAGAAAGTATAGCAATAATTATTGAACAGAAGATAAAGTAATATTATCTAAAAAACCACCTGTAGCAAAAAATTGTGTTATTTTATAAACTCTATTATTTGGTTCTAATCTTTGTAGTTCTGTATCAAGATTTACTTCTAAATGAGTCCATGTATTAATTGGTGCATACCATCCACGAACCATCTCTACAGGACTTGGATACTTAAGGAAAATATTGTGTCCATTATCATCTTTTCTTGGTTGATAACCTTGGTGTGTATACCATGAATTCCATTCCATAGATCTTTGTCCTAATTTGGTTTCAACAATCACACCAACACTATAATGAGGCATATATCCTCTACCATAACCAACATTACAACTTGATCCACCACCTATATCAATAGACAATACTTTTTGTGTTGTATTGTTCACAGATAATTCATATCTATAAAGTGCATCACCCTGACCATTGGCATGATTAGCCATCATGCTTCTACCCTTTGAAGTACAAATAAAAGGGGGTTGATTTCCTCTAACTGTTTCCCAATTTGAATTCAATGTCCCACCTTCAGCATCTTCAAGAACAGTAGGATTAGCTGGTACAACATCTCTTTCTATTTTAGCTTTTACTGTATAATCAGTTGCTCTAAATCCAAAAACACCAATATACACATCAGTATCATCAAGAATGGTTAAGGTACACAATTCATTTGTTGTTCCACCATGTGTCGATTTACAATCATTATCAGATGTTGTAGGTTTAGCACCAATCTTTACATAAAGGTCAGCATCAGCATTTAACCCTTCTAAAGTAACAATCATAGTATCTGCAAACTGTGCAGGAATTCGATAATAATCCATAGCATCACGAAGAACAGAACCAGACTCAGCTTCATCAGAAGTTAAAAGGATTCCATCATCATTCGCAGATTTAAGTGTTGCTGTTATTTGATAGTTAGCGGTTCT
>Ga0256824_10000536_pt1 | contig 14644 bp, 11 predicted proteins | sample CV67metaG_FD_191570 | JGI IMG/M metagenome (GOLD analysis project Ga0256824, IMG submission 191570) | Hydrothermal vent microbial communities from East Pacific Rise, Pacific Ocean - CV67 | ecosystem: Environmental > Aquatic > Marine > Hydrothermal vents | place: Pacific Ocean: East Pacific Rise...
AAAATATGTTATGCCCAAAAGGTAATGCTGGTATAGATGCTCTTTATGATAAAGATAGACTAAAATACCCACTTATTAGAATCGGTAAAAGGGGCGATGGTAGATACAAAAGAGTAACTTGGGATGAGGCTTATGAGTACATAAAAGATTCCCTTGTTAAAATTGTAGATGAGCAAAAAGATAACCGTTCAACCATAGCTTACTGTAATGGTGAGGGTTTTAATAAAGATGAATATATAAACTTTTTTGGCTCTAAAATAGGAAGTGCTAACTTTTTAGATGAGGGTAGTATCTGTTTAAACACAAAGTTAGGTGCTACTCTGCTAACCATTGGTGATGTTGGTGAGATGGATGTTGCTGGTAGTGATTTTGTAATTATATGTGGAGCAAATAGGTTTGAATCTCTCATAACTCCAGATAGTGTTGATTTGATGAATCAAAAAAGAGAGTTAGTAGTTCTTGACCCACGAGCAACTGTTACAGCACTAAAAGCAGATAGATTTTTACCTATAAACCCAGGGACTGATTTAGCACTTTGTTTAGCTATGATATATATTGCCATTAAAGATAAACTCTATGATGAGAAGTTTGTATCTAAATATTTTGAAGATTCTGATAAACTTAAAAAAGAGATTATCTCAAATAACTATACAGCTAAATGGGCAGAATCTAAAACAAACATACCACATCAACAGATAGAACAATTAACTTATGACTTTTTTAGTGCTAAGAATCCCCTCTTTTACTTAGGGCGAAGAAGTGTTTGGTCTAAAAACGATTTTCAATTTCGCCGTGCTATGGTTCTCATAAATGCTCTTGCTGGTAGTATAAACCGTAAGGGTGGAATCATATTTGGTAAGCCTATAAAACTACCTCCTGAGGAGGTAAACACTCCATATTATGACAATACACAAGGTAGATTTGACCTAGATGGAATTGTATATGGCTCAAGTAAAGGGGGGAGTTGGTTAAACTTTAGAGATAAAGTTATAGATAAAACTTCACCATATCCTGTAAAAGCTATGTTTATAAGAAAACATAATCTTATGCAAAATATGCCAAACATTGCCAAAACAAAAAAGATGTTAGAGATGATGGAGTTAGTGGTTGTACTAGATACTATGCCGAGCGATACCATTATGATGGCTGATGTTATTTTACCTGAGTGTACCTACTTAGAGAGGGAGGATATGGTTGTTAGTTTTAATAAACTAGAACCATCTTTAGCACTTAGAAACCAAGTTATAAAACCTCTTTATGAGAGTAGGTCTATGCAAGATATACTAAAAGGTTTAGGTAAAAAACTATCTAAGCCACTCTTTGAGATAAGTATGAAGTATGATGAGGAGTTACAAGAGGCTATAAAAGAGAGTTCTGTAAGAGAGGTATATAGAGATGGTGGGTACGATTTAACCCAACTTTATAAAAAAGATATAACCCAAAGAAACAAAGAGCTTATAGTTAAAACTTTTGGTAAAAATGTTTATGATTCTTTAAAACAAAAAGGTGTTTGGTACCCTTATATAGATGAACATAAAGAGGTTTTTAACAACTCATATATCTACTATCCTGAAGATAAAAAGCATTATACGGTAGATAAAGCTTATAAAGTAAAATGTCACATACCAAAACTAGCAAAACACGGTTTTGATGCGATTCCTGCTTGGAGAGATGAGTATGATTTTAAAGTGAAAGAGAATCATTTTAGATTCATAACTGGTAGGTATGTAACTAGCACACAAACAGCATCTACAAACAACATAATGTTAAAAGAGTTTAATCCAACAAATAAATTATGGTTAAACAACAAAATAGCTAAACAACTAAATATAGAAAATGATGATTGGGTAGAGGTTCAAAGTAGTATAGAATCTGTATCTATCCAAGTTTTTGTGACAAATAAAATCCACCCTCAAGTTGTTTGGTTTGCTCACGGTTATGGTGTAGCCAATGAACTTTTACATAACTCTTATGGTAAAGGTGCTAGTGATAACCTCATAATTGAAGATAGTTTTGAGAAGATTTATGGGTGTGCTACTATGCACCATACTGATGTGAGTATAAGGAGATTATAATAATTAATAATAGTAAAATTTTAGGTATAATCCATTTAGATATTACTTTATGTAATAAATCAATTCAAACTACAAGGTAGATATAGTGAAAAAAGTTTATATTTTATTAGGGATGATATTAATAATACCTAATATCTTAAATGCCTATAATCCGTTAGATGGTGTAAAAGCACAAAAACAAGAAGCACAAAAGTATGTAAAAAATTACATTGATGTAAAAACATTAAAACAATGGATATCTAAAGAAAAAGATTTTGAAATTGTTGATGTAAGAGAACAAGATGAGATAAATGCTGGAGCAATTGACTTTATTGAGACTATCAATATCCCAAGAGGTAAATTATATGCTGGTGTTAAAAGTGGAAAATTAAAACCAAATAAAATATATGTAATGGTTTGTAGAACTGGACATCGTGCTTTATTAGCTACTGCTGTATTAAACAAATTTTATAACTTTAAAAATGTATATGTTCTAAGTGGCGGAATTAAATCTTGGGTATTAAATAATGGTACACTAAACAATAGCTTACATCTAGGTAATGTTAAAATAACTCTAAATCCAAAAGATAATTAATCTATTTGAATTATTAGAATCTTTACAAGAGGTATATTATGGCAAATTATGGAATGGCTTTCGATTATAAACTATGTATAAACTGTCACGCATGTGAAGTTGCTTGTAAAGAGGAAAATGGCATAGACTTAGGGGCAATGAATCATAGACTTTGGATAGATGAAAAATTTGATGAAGAAAAAGACTTTTTCAATCTTTCTAAAGTTACATTCATACAGCAACAATGTCAACAATGTGAAGATGCTCCATGTATGAAAGCTTGTCCTAATGATGCTATTTATAGAGATAAAAATGGGATAGTTAGACTTCATAAAAATAAATGTGATTTAACTTTGACCTGTATGAATGCTTGTCCATATAATGCTAGATATATAGATACAAAAAACCATATAACAGATAAATGTATATTTTGTGCAGATACTAGGTTAGCAAGGGGTGAAACAACAACAGCTTGTCAAATCACATGCCCAGCAAAGGTCAGAATCTTTGGTGATTTAGATGATGAAAACAGTGAAATAAGTACTATTTTAAGAGAAAGAAAATATTTCCAACTCAAAGAGGAATTTTCTACAAAACCAAAACTATTCTATTTAGATTAATATTAAAAAAACTTATAATATCAATCTATAAAATCTTATTTATAGCTATTTAATCTACTAAATGATAGAATCCAAATAAATCTAATATTTGGGAAATAAATATGAAAAAAATAATTGCACTTTCAGCTGTTGCTTTTTTAAGTACATCAGCTTTTGCAAGTTCAGATATGCAATCTAAACTAGATGCATTAATGCAACGAATGGCACAAATGGAACAAACTCAACAAGCTAAAATTGATTCTCTAACAGCAAAAATTGTAGAGATGGAAAAAAATCAGATTGAAATAGTTAAAACTGCTAAAGATTCTGAATTAGCTATTCTTAAAAAGAAAATAGAAAAAGTTGAGAAAAAACAAGCTAAACAATCTAAAAAAATCTCTGCTGTAAATAAATTAGCAAACAAAGATAACCTTAAATTTGATGTTGACTTTAGAACATCTTATGATAACATCAGATATAAAACAGCAAGTGGTAAAACAAACACTAACAATGGTCTTTACTCAAACCGTCTATGGTTAAATATGGCTTATGCTCCAACAAAAGAATTAATGTTTAAAGGTACTTTAGGTTTCAATAAAGCTTTTGGTGCTTCACCTTACAACTCTGCTGGTACAGCTCCTCAAAGAGGATATGGTTATGATGCTTTTGACTGGGTTGTAAATGAAAACTTAACTGATGATACATTAAGAGTTAGAGAAGCTTACTGGTTATGGATGCCTACATTAGCAGGTCGTGGATATACATTTAGTGCGGGTCGTCGTCCAGCAACTAATGGTTTTTTAACTAACCTTAGAGATGATGATAAAGCTAAATCACCAATGGGTCATATTATAAATATGGAATTTGATGGTGTTAGTGCTAGTGTTAAAACAGGCGATATTGTAGAGGGAAGTTACCTAAAACTTTGTCTTGGTCGTGGTCTTACAAATGCTAAAGCTAGATTTGACCAAACAGGTTTAGACTACTCAACTGATGGTAATAACCTTGACAATATGGACTTAATTGGTGCTATTGCTAAACTTTATGATGATGGTCAATATACTGCTTTTGCTAAATATTATAGAGCGTTTAATGTAATTGGTAATGATATGAGTAGTGGAACTCCTACATTAGCAACTTTTGGTGATATGGATGGAGCTGCTCTTTCTTTACAAGTATCTGGTATTGGTGATGAGATAAATGATTTCTTAGATGAAACAACAGTTTTTGCTTCTGTAGCTTGGTCAAATACTCGTCCAGATAATAAACCTATGCTAGGTTCTAATGATAATGAAAGTGGTACTTCTATCTATCTTGGTGTTCAAATGCCTAACCTTACAGGTGGTAAATTTGGATTAGAGTATAACCATGGTTCAAAATATTGGAGACCATTTACTTATGCTGAAGATAGTATGATAGGTTCTAAAATGGCTGTTCGTGGTAATGCTTATGAAGCTTATTGGTCTCAACCATTAATTGATAAAATATTTTCTATGCAAGTTAGATATACTTACCTAGACTATACATATACTGGTTCAAATGCTTTCTTTGGAGATGGTGGAACACCAATGACAATGAATAAAGCTCAAGATATGGGAATGGACCCAGTTGAAACTGCTCAAGATATAAGAGTTTACTTCAGATATAGATATTAAAAAAAACTAAGGAGGTATATCTCCTTAGTAAGTAAGATGGTAAAAATAATTTAATAACCAATTAAATAAAAAGTTATTTATACCATTTTACTTAACACCTTCACCTACTAAATCATAAATTAAAAAAAAATTATAGTCTTAATATTTAAAGTGTATAAAAAATAAGCAAAGCTTTTATTTATTATTAAATAGATTAATACTATAATATCAGGTTGCTTTAAATATTGATATATTTAAAGCGGAATCAAAGGATAGACTATGGGAAAAAGATCCAAATTTCCAATTGTTATTATCATTGTTGGTATACTCATCGGTTTAATAATTTCATTTATTAGTGCTGTTGCTGTACATGAAACCAGTGATAAACATTTTTGTGGAGTATGTCATACTATGCAACCTATGTTAGATGCATATAAAATGGATGTTCACGGTGGTGCTGGTGATCATGGTATAGAGGTAAAATGTGTGGATTGTCATCTTCCTCACGATTCTACTTTTAATTATCTGATTACTAAAATGGAAACAGGTTTCCATGATATTTATGCTCAAAGTTTTTATGACTTAGAGAAAATTGACTGGGAAGAGAAGAGAAAACATAGAGAACATTTAGTTTTTGACAGTGCTTGTTTAGCGTGTCATACAAATCTAAAAGAAGCTACTATGTCAAATTTAAAATCATTTACAGGTCATAAAGCATACTTTTCTGGTAAATCTGGAAAAAAATGTGTAAGTTGTCATGAAAATGTAGGTCATAAAAATTTAGGTGATTACTTACCTAAAAAAACTATGATAGATTCTATAAAGGAGAAATAATATGTTAAAAAAATATATGTTGTCAATGCTAACAGCTTCAAGTATGTTACTTGCTGCTCATGTTGGTGATTTGACTAGTGTTAAAACTATCAAAATTGATAGAGATATGAGTACATTAGCTACTAGCTGTGTTGAATGTCATGCTAAAACAAGTCCAGGTCATGTAAATGATTGGAGAGAATCTCGTCATGGTCACGTTGGTGTTAGTTGTTTAGATTGTCATGTTGTTAAGAAAGACAATCCAATGGCTGGACAAAACTGTGATGGTATTAAAGGTACTGATGTTTATGTTTCAATTTTAGTTAGTCCTAAAACTTGTGCTAAATGTCATCCAAATGAGGTAAAAGAGTTCCAAAATAGTGGACATGCTAGAGCTGCTTTACAAGTTAAAGCTAAAGATTCTATGCAAAAAATGATGTATCACTATGAAGGTAGAGACCATCCTACATTAAAAGAAGCTCCATCGGCTACTGGTTGTATCCAATGTCATGGTGCTATTATTGAAGTTAAAGATGGTAGACCAACTGCTGAAACATGGCCAAACTACGGTATAGGTAATGTTTACCCTGATGGTGGTATTGGTAACTGTAAATCTTGTCACTCTGGACATAAATTTTCTATTGAAGAATCAAGAAAACCTGCTGCTTGTGGTTCTTGTCACTTAGGGCCAGATCATCCGGATAAAGAGATTTATGATAACTCTATGCATGGTCATATCTTCAATACTGAAGGTAACACATGGAAGTATGATTCAGCTCCAGATGCTTGGGAACCAGGCGATTACAGAGCTCCAACTTGTGCTACTTGTCACATGAGTGGTATTGGTTCTCTTAAATCAACTCACAATGTTAGTAAAAGACTTAGATGGAACATCTGGGCTCCAATTTCTAAACATAGAGATGGTGGTTATGAAACAGCTGCTCATGAATATATGAAAACTGGTAAAGCTACTAAAGGTAATGCTTTAGCTGGTAATATCAAAGGTAGTGATGCTGCTCGTTCAGAAATGAAACAAGTTTGTAAATCTTGCCATGTATCAACTCATACTGAAAACTTTTTCAAAATGGCTGATAAACATGTAGAGTTATACAATACTTTTGCACATGACGCTAAGAAAATGGTAGATGAATTAAAAGCTAAAGGTCTTATGAAAAAAGATATTTGGGCTGATGAAGCATTTAACACTTGGTATCACCTATGGCATCATGAAGGTAGAAGAATGAGACAAGGTGCTTTAATGGGCGCTCCTGATTATGCTCACTGGCATGGTGTATTTGAAGTTCAACAAGATATTAGAAAACTTCAAGGTATCTATGACAAAAGAATGAAAACAGGTAAAATTGAAGATTAATCTTTAATTTACTTACCTAATAAAGAGATGGTTTTTCCATCTCTTTATATTTTTCATAAAGTTAATTTATAAAGTTAATTTTATAAAATTTATAAATAAAAGGTTAGTTTATGATAAAAAAAATATTGAGTATAGGTTTCATATCTATATGTATAACAACATCTATAATTGCTTCTGATGTATTAGCAATTGTTAATGGGCATGAGGTTACAACAGAAGTTGCTCCTAAAGATTTTAAAAAGCTAGATAAAGAAACACAACTAAAAATTGTTAATAGATTAGTAGATAAACGAATAGCAGCTGATTATGCTTTATCTACAAAAATAGCACATACCGATAAATTTAAACAAGTATTAAAACATGTATTAGATATTGAAACTAAAGATAACGGAACTTTACTAAAAGATGTGTTTGAAAATAAAAAGACAATTAAAGGTTATACAAAAGAACAACTATATAGTAAAAAAGGTTTATTAGCATTTGATTTTATTGTAAATAATAAAGCTGAAACTATAACAATTCCTATAGAAAAACAAAAAGAGTATTATCTACAAAATAAATACGAATATGATACTCCAGCAACAAAAGAGTTACTTACAATAGTAGTTAACGATAAAAAAACAGCATTAATGATAATTGAAAAATTGTCATCATCTAAAGATTCTCTACAAGAGTTCTCAACACTTGCTAAAAAATACTCTTTAGCACCATCTGCTTCACAAAATGGTTACTTTGGTAAAATTGCTACTTATGAGTTAAATGAAACGCTTAAACCAGCTATAAAAGATTTAAAGAGAACAGAGTTTACAAAAACACCTATTAAAACAGAATTTGGATACCAAATTTTTTATGTTTTAAATGATATTCCAGAATTTGATAGTAAATTTGACCTTGTTAAAACTCAAATTGAAAATAAAATGATGCAAAAAGCTGTAAAAGATTGGGCAATTAATAAAATCAAGTCTTTAAAAGAAAAAGCTACTGTTAAAATACTTTAATCTTAAAAAATTATAATCTAATTATATTCAACTATATTAGTTTAACTAATGACTAATATAAGTTGAAATTCTCTTACAACCCCTATTTTAGCAATGTTTTCACATTAAATAGAATCTGCTTAAAAAACAAACAACATAAGACTTTCATTTAAGATTTATTTTTGTAGAATAAACTACTTTACTTTATTAAAATTATAAAAGGGAAAAATTCAATGAAGAAAAATGAATTATTAGAAGAGATTCTAGCTGAAGTTGATAAGCATCCAGAGATTATGTCTCGTCGTGACGCTATGAAATACTTAACAATGTCGCCAATGGCTGCATCAATTATTGCGGGTGCTACTGTTGGAGCTACAACTGTTAATGCCTCAGATGCTAAAGGTAAGATTCTTATCGTTGGTGGTGGTCTTGCTGGTATGAGTACAGCTGCTCGTTTAACAAATACATTAAGTAATCCAGATATTACTGTAATTGAACCAAATCCACTTTCAACATCTTACCAACCAGGGCAAACACTTGTAGGTGGTGGTATTTGGCCAAAAAGTGAACTTGTATATCAAAGAGATGATTTTGTTCCAAGTGGTACTAAACTTATAAAAGGTGCTGTAACTGCATTTGACCCTAAAAACAACAAAGTAACTGTAGATGGTAAACAAGAAGTTTCTTATGACTATATGATTATTGCTACTGGTATTATGCTTAACTATAAAGCTATTAAAGGTTTAACAGGAGAAATCACTTCTACTAGCCCTGATAATGCTGAAGCTAAAAAAACTGTTGGTAAAGATGGTGTTCACTCTATCTATTTTCAAGATGGTTCAGAAGCTACTTTTGCAGGTATTGAAGAATTAATTGCTAAAGCTAAAAAATGGAAAAAAGGTGAACCTAAACTGCAAGCAGTATTTACTCACCCTAACACACCAATTAAATGTGGTGGAGCTCCTAAAAAGATTATGTACCTAACTCATGCTAATCTTGTAAAAGCTGGTTGTAGAGATGCTGTTGAACTTACTTTCTACCCTAATGGTGGAAAAATGTTTGGTGTTCCTGAATATCATGAAGCAATTCTAAATCAATTTAAAGCAAGAGGCTTTAAATGGAACTATAAACATAACTTAGTAGAGATAAATAAAGCAACAAAAACAGCAACTTTTAACCATCACTGGACAGAAAAAGGTGCTTGGGATGAAGATTTAGAAGAGTATGGTGTTGAACTTAAAAGTAAAAATGTAGAAGTAAAATATGACTTTATCCATGTAACTCCACCTATGAAAGCTCCAGATGTTGTAGCTCACTCTAAAGTTGGTTCAGGAAAAGGTTGGGTACCAGTTAACAAAGAGACTCTTCAACATGTAAAATTTAAAAATGTATTTTCATTAGGTGATGTTTGTGCTGTTCCAATGGGTAAAACTGGTGGGTCTGCTCGTAAACAATACAAAGTTGTTGTAAACAATATTATCTCAGCGATGGAAGGTGACCAAAAAGCTATTGATACTACTAACCATAAATATGCTGGATATACAGTTTGTCCTCTTGTTACTGGTTTTGGTACTGTTATGCTTGCTGAGTTTAACTGGACTAAAAAACCAACACCTATGGTTCCTCTTGACCCTACTCAAGAAAGATGGATTTGGTGGTTACTAAAAGTTTACCTACTTAAACCAATGACTCAAATTGGTATGCTTAGTGGTAGAGCTTAATATAAAAAGATTTTAGGAGAATAATAATGATAAAACAAATAACAGCAATAGCACTAGCAACTTCAGCTTTTTTCTTACTTACTGGTTGTGGTGAAGATAAAAAAGTTGAGACAAAAACTTATAAATACACAACAGTTCAAGTTTATGAAAAGACTTGTATTAAATGTCATGGTGTTCATGGTGAGGGAAATCCTGCTAAACATACACCAGCACTAAATGATAGAACAGCAGGTGAAATGGCTCAAGATTTATTTGATGTTAAAAATGGTGGGACAAACCAATCATCTGGGACAGAACACGATGTTATGGAACACAATATGCAAAAATTAGTTGAAAAAGGCTATGATTATGATGTTGATTCTATGGCTGAATTTTTATCTTACTTAGCTAAAAAAAGATAGTAATTAAAACAATCTCTAGGTGAAGTAGATTTTATTTACTTCACCTTTTTTTATTTCTAATATTTAATATGATACAATTTACTAATAAGAAATATTAGGATTGTTAATTGAACAAAAGAAAAGATTATGTTTTTGTATGGCCTGCCTATACAAGAATTATCCATTGGCTAATAGCTTCGACCTTTACACTCGCTTTTATATTTTCTTTTACAGAAAATCTACTAAATCTTCATGTTGCTGTTGGTATAATTTTTGGACTGATGTTAGTCTATAGAATTATTTGGGGATTTGTTGGTCCACAATATGCTAGATTCTCTACATTTAAATTATCCCTTAGTAAACTCAAATTTTATTTTGTTGAAAAAATTCAAAACCGTTGGAGAGATATTCCAGCTGGACATAATCCAGCCTCCAGTTGGTTCACACTCATTGTTTTATTTGTAGGTTCTATAATCTCATTAACTGGTCTTTTACTATACGGTATTCAAGAAGGAAAAGGTTATCTTGGTTTTTTAAATGATAAATATTATATGTATATGGATATATTATTTAATATTCACCTATATTCAGCATACACCCTTCTAGTATGGGTTTTTATACATATCTCAGGTGTGTTAGTAGAACAATTTTACCATAAAACAAATATGGTTTTCGCAATGATTACTGGCTATAAAAGAGCTAAAGGTGAAGATTCTTCTACAGGTAAATACAAAGGTGTTTTAAGCTATATTTTTTTAATTATATCTGTAATGGTGTTTTTTGTATCAATAGATGGAAGAAACAACCCATTTGTTGTTAGTAAATATCAACCCATAGATTATCAACAAGAATCTTTTACATACTATCGAGAATGTGGTGCTTGTCATAACCCTTACCCACCTTTTATGTTGCCTAGCTCATCTTGGGAAAGAATCAAAAGTGGATTAAATAACCATTTTGGTGAAGAAATTTCTCCCACAATGAAAAAGTGGGAAAATAAAATATCTACTAATGACCAAACTGTAATTTTTAATTATTTAAAAGCACATAGTGCAAATACAAGTAAAAGAGAAATATCTGTTAAAGTTATGAAATCATTAGATGGAGCAAGAGGTCGTAAATCTATAACTAAAATAAAATATTGGAAAGATGTTCATTCCAACATACCACGAGAAATATTTAAATCTAAAAAAGTTAAAAGAAAAGCTAATTGTTTTGCTTGTCATAAAAATTTTGAGAAAGGGATGATAGAAGATATAGATATAAAAATCCCAAAATAAGTTTTATTTATAAGTTTTATAAGATATATTTATATTTATTTATAAGTTTTATTTATCTTATGTATCTTATAAAGTTATCTGTAAGAGTTATTAATCTATAATTTTAAATCTATAATTTTTTACTAAGAATATATTAAAAATTAAACATTTAAATATTCTTAGTAAATTACTTAGAATCTTACTAGGAGGTATTGCTTATGGGAGTAGAGATTTCAAGAAGGAAGTTTCTTCAAGGAACAGTAGCGATGAGTATTGTCAGTGCGACAGCAGCTACAAGTCTTTTATCAAATGAACACGGTGGAAGTGTAAAACCTGGTGCTGTATCATTTCATAACACAAAAACAGGAACTGGAGATAGCCATGATGTTGCTACTTTATGTGAAATGTGTGTTAACAAATGTGCAGCATTGGCAAGAGTTGAGAATGGAGTAGTTACTAAACTAAATCCAAATCCACTTTTTCCAAAATCTAAAAATATGCTTTGTGCTAGAGGAAATGCTGGTATTCAAGCACTTTATGACCCAGATAGACTAAAGTACCCAATGATTAGAATTGGTGAAAAAGGTGAAGGTAAATTTAAAAGAGTTACTTGGGATGAAGCATATAATGCTATTCTTAATGGAACAGATAAATTTCCAGGTCTTTCAAAAATTTTAGAAGAAGAAGAAGATAATCGTTCATCAATGCTATTTTGTGCTGGTGAAGGTATGGCTGAACATACATTTAAACAATTTTACCAAGCATTTGGTTCGGCTAACTGGTTAAATCACGCTTCAATCTGTCTTCAAACAGTAGCATCAGGTTATGGTGTAACTATGGGTACTTACCCACAAGCAGATTTAGATAATGCTGAATATGTAATTATGGCTGGAGCAAACCGTGCTGAAGCTATTGTAACTCCAGATACGATGGATATGTTCAAAAGAACTAAGGGTCGTGGAGCAAAAATGATTTGTGTTGACCCTCGTTTCACAAATACAGCAGCAAAATCTGATAAATGGTTAGCTATTAAACCTGGTACTGACTTAGCATTTGTACTTGCTTTAACTTATGTAACCTTAACTGAAGATTTACAAAATAACGAATACATTAACGAACATTTTAATGGTTATGAAGAGTATAAAAAAAGTGTAATTGAAAACAAATACACTCCTGAATGGGCTGAACCTATCACAGGAATTAAAGCTAAAGATATTTATAAAATAGCTAGAGAATTCGCAGCAGCAGCTCCAAAAGCTATATACTATCCAGGTAGAAGAAGTACATTTTCTAAAAATGACTTCCAACTTCGTCGTGCAATGGCAATTTTTCAAGCAATTCATGGTGGTATAGATACTGAGGGTGGATTAATTTTTGGTTCAAAACTTAAACTTAAGCCACATGAAGGTTTACAACCACTTTATGAAAATGCTAAAGCAAGAGCAATTGTAAAAACTACTCATAAAAATGGTTATGAAGGTTATGATGATTGTGCTGTTGTAAGTGGTGGTGGTTCTTGGATTGGTTGGAGAAACCGTTTCTTAGAGGGCAAAATGCCATATAAAGTTAGAGGGATGTTCTGTTACAAGCACAATCCTATGATGAATATGCCAAATAGTGCTAAAACTGCTGAGATGCTTAAAAAAATGGAACTTGTAGTTACAATCGACACAATGCCAAGTGATACAGTAATGTATGCTGATGTTGTACTTCCAGAGTGTACTTACCTAGAGAGAACTGACCCTGTTAAAACTTTTGGTGGTGTTGAGCCATCTTTTGCTGTTCGTAATAAAGTAATTGACCCAATGTTTGAGACTAAACCAGTTATGGAAATTATGAAAGGTTTAACAACTAAAATTTCTAAGCCTTTATTTGAAATATCTAAAAAATATGATGAAGAGATTCAAGATGCTATTGAGGAAGATGGAGAAGAGGAAACTTATGCTGAGTTTGACTTAACTTTACCGTTCCAACATACTCAAGAGGAACTTAATCACCATGCTGTTTCTAACTATGAAGGTGCGGCAGAACAACTTCATCACCATGGTGTTTTCTACCCTAAACAAGATGAATATTATAAACAACTAGCTGTAAATAAATTTCAATACTATCCTGAAAAGAAAAAATCTTACTCTGTAAGAGGTGGTAAACCTAAAACTCCATCTGGAAAAATTGAATGTGTAATTGCTTCTTTTTCTAAAAAAGGTATCGACCCTATGCCAGTTTGGAGAGATGAATATAACTTTGTTGTACCAAAAGGTAAATTCAAACTTTTAACTGGTCGTCATGCTCAATTTACTCAAAGTGGAACATCTAACAATGCTATGCTTAGAGATTTAATGCCTGAAAACTTTATTTGGATTAACAAAAGAATCGCTCAAGAGAAAGGGATTGAATTCGCTGATATGATTGAAGTAAGTTCAAGTATTGGTTCAACTCGCTTAAAAGCATATCCAACAGAAAAAATAGCTCCAGACCAAGTTTTCTTTATCCATGGTTTTGGTGAAGAGAGTGAAGAGTTAACATGGGCTTATAAAAATGGTGGTAACGATAATAAAATTATCGAAGACCATATTGAACCAGTTTATGGTGCTGCTGCAATGCACGAAACTAATGTTGAAATAAAAAAGGTGTAATTTATGGCTAGATATGGAATGGCACTTGATTACAAAAGTTGTATCAATTGTAAAGCATGTGAAGTAGCATGTAAAGAGGAAAACGGTGTTTTAATGGGTGCTGATAAGCACAGAATTTGGGTAGGAACAGGTGAGATAGAGGGTCAATACCCTTTACTTGACCTTACTTCAAATGCTTTTTACCCATCACAATGTCAACATTGTGATGATGCTCCTTGTGAAGAAGTTTGTCCAACTCATGCGACATACTATACTGAAGAAGGAATTGTTAGAGTTGACCCTGAAAAATGTATCTTATGTAGTTACTGTATGAATGCTTGTCCTTACGATGCAAGATATGTTGATGACAGAACTATGACAGTAGATAAATGTACTTTTTGTGCAGATACTAGACTAGCTCGTGGTGAAACTACAACAGCTTGTCAAAATACTTGTCCAACAAAAGTAAGAACATTTGGTGATCTTGATGATCCAGAGAGTGAAATTAGTGAACTACTAAGAGTAAGAGAACATTTTTCTTTAAAATCTCATCTTGGTACAAATCCAAAATTATTTTACCTAACATAAGGAGGAGCATAAAATGAAAATAGGTCCATTAAATATCCCTATTAGGGAAGACTTTTCT
>Ga0256824_10000537_pt1 | contig 14643 bp, 10 predicted proteins | sample CV67metaG_FD_191570 | JGI IMG/M metagenome (GOLD analysis project Ga0256824, IMG submission 191570) | Hydrothermal vent microbial communities from East Pacific Rise, Pacific Ocean - CV67 | ecosystem: Environmental > Aquatic > Marine > Hydrothermal vents | place: Pacific Ocean: East Pacific Rise...
ACCTCTCTCATTTTAAAGGCGAAAGATAGGGATTTAATCGTCATGAATAACACTGATTTTATAGTTCTAAACTTCTCGTTTTTATGAGATTTTTCGAACTAATTGGGAAAAATAGCGGATAAGTATATTTTATTATCTAATAATATACATTTTACCAAAACCTTTAGATATGTAATTATCAGCACCACTTTCTCTATGCTCAATGTTTTCTCCATTGATTTTTGTAATTACTCGATACAAATAGACACCGTTTGCGAGAATATCACCGAATTCATCCTTTCCATTCCATCTGTAATCAGTAATGTTTCTTCCAATATGAATAGCCCCTAATTCATCAACGGTAATCTCTTTGACAACCTTACCTGAAATCGTCATAATTTGAATCGTAAATTCATCTGGTAAAACCGAACCAGTTAAGGTAAACACAAATTGTGTTTGAGTTGAAAAAGGATTTGGATAATTCATTAAGTTAGTAATACTTGATTTATGATCTACCTCAAACTCAATATCGTAACTAAAATCACCTGATAAATTACCTGATTTATCTGCCCCTTGAACCAAAAGCCTATACATACCATCTAGCTTAAAATCACCATTATGAATTATTTTGAATTTTTTTGAACTTTCATTCGCAGGTATCCATTCTAACGTTTGTTCTCCAACTGAATTTCTAAAGTTTAATCTTTTTTGAAGACCATTTGGATCAGTTATGTAAATACCAAAACTAGCTGTATCAGCCTCTTCATTCATTATTAAATATTGGTTCTCATCCTTTAAAGTCATTATCACTTCAGATTTGGGGTCGATCAAGTCACCATTTAAAATATGATACCCATTAAATGTCACATCCAAAATTGGGTTTTCATTATCATCATAAACATAAAAAGGGATTTGCCCAATATTATTAAAATGGTAACGTTCAGGCTGATCAGTAATTAAAGAGTTAGAAACATAAGGATTAATTTCTACCCACAAACTATTTAGGTTTTTTAGGCCTAAAGTACGAATATCAATTGTATCTCTAATAATTTGCCCTACTCTTAATGAATCCTGTCGCAAATATGGTATTGGTATTATATTATGCTCATGATCTTCAATCCAATAATTCACTAAAATAGAATCCATTGGTAAATCACTAATATTAGTTATATCAAATGCAAAAGCTAATTTTTGTCCTTCAAAAATAGTATCTGTTGGAGAAACATAATACCCGTTAACACTAGTCAACGCAGCTTCAGGGACAGGAGAATACAACACATGCCACCTATCTGTCTGAGCAGGTGTAAAATCAATTGTGTCTTTATTGTGAGATTGCAACCTTAAATACGGATAGTCTGTAGCGGAATACAAGTCATTAAAATTCAATATCGAATCATTAGCAGTAAATAACGTATCTATTAATAATGTTTCAGAGCCATTAATCTGTAGACCAAATATTTTCAATCTTGTAGTATCAACTGTTGGATTTTCAAGTGCATATCTATCCCAATAAACAGCATCCCATTCTAATGCAGGTCCAATTGTAGTTGATGTTTCAAATCCGCTATAATCATACCCAATCATTTCTCCTTCAAAAACAATATGTTCATTCAAATCATTTGCATATACCTCTTCAAAAGTAGATGCTTCTGCACCTTTCTTATAGAAACATATATAAGGCACAGCAGGCTTACCAACAGCTATACTGTCAGAACCTAATGTTTGAAAGAAACCATAGAGCTCTGGATTTGATGCATCCCAACTGTTGTAATGAATAAATCTTGAGGTATATATCAACACATAATTACTATCTGGCACATCATTAATTAACATGTTTTGCATATTAACCATAGACATAGAATCATTTTGGAAAAAAATGAAATACTTTTCTACCCTGTTTCTACAACCTGCTAAATCGTTAACATTTCCAAAACCATGATCTGGATTAAGCATCACATTATTAGCAGCATCAAACACTCTTGTACCCCAAGATTCAAACGTCTGATTATCAACCACACAAACCATAAATGCTGGATTATAAGTACACGCTCCATAATCCTGCATTGTTCCATCAATTTCCCATAGTGTATAGTATATTTGAGGGACATATGCATTCCCAAACACTTCACACCCTATAGATATTCCCGCAGGATCAAAAACTCTTGTCCTTGTTGACCTTTCATAATTTAAAGATGAAAATTCATTCTTTTTAAATTGAAAAAAATGATCTTGCCCCCAACCGGTTTTACCTTTTATATATTGAAATGAAAACTCGCTCCACTGCATGTTCGTTGGATCGTTCACAGCTACTCTCCAAAAGTAAACCATACTATCTTCCAACACTAAATTAGATTGTACATTACTTGTCCCTCCAAACCACTCATCATATTCGGTTTCGATTACCCCTCCTAATGAATTTTTAATTGAATACCTCAACTCTGGACTATTAAATAAATCTGTTGTATCTACTTCAAAACGATACGAATTAACACTTGCAAAAGGATTAATTGTAGACCCTTTTAATGTCACTGTATCATTTGGCACTACCGCATAATCATAAGGCCAAATTGGATATATACCATCAATATCAAAAATTATTTGTTTTGTAATTTGGTTGTTAAATAATTCATCATATATTTCTTCAACTATTGAAGGCTGATCAACATGAATTGAAAAATTATTAATACCCGCACTTGCATTTGCATAAAATGGGATGGTAAAAACAATTGTATCACTATAATCAATTCCATTAATAAATTTAACGTAGGTAGAATCTCCTCCAGAATTTGGGAATCCACGTGTCAATTCTATGGCAAATGTATCTAATGCTGAAAGCCCCATGTTATGTACCACAATACTAACATCAATTGAGTCTACCGTTAGATCAACTTGTTCTGGGAAAATTCTAAAATCAGAAGCATTTATCTCTAGTTCTGGTTTATCATGAGGATTAAGTCTTAATGAAGGATCACCATGCAAGGTCATTTGAGTCATTGCTGTAAGCCTAACAAATGATGTGGTTGGGGCTAAATCATCAATTGTATACCTGATCAACTCACCAATTGTTGACCCGTAATGTAAGTCTGAAATATTATGCATTAACTGCCTTGAAAAGTCAAATAAACCACTAGAAAACGCATTATTTACACTTGCTATAAATGCAATAGACCCTTTATCAGGAATCAATATATATTCCTCAGATACACTAATATTGTTTGGTTCTTGAATATTTCCTGCCAAGCATGAATTACTTATCAACACAGGATATTTCCCTTTGTTATCCCAATTTTCAGGGTCATCTACATTCTGATCAAATCCACCAACATAGGCGTGCCCAAAAAAAGTCATTAAAGACACTCCTTCATTAATCTTATCTGTCACCCCTATTAACGTCACAGGATCAATAGGATCTGAAATATCTTTATAATAAGAAGTTACATTCCCCGCAAACTTTGAACTTTCCAATTTTGTTTCAAACTGTTCTAAATAGTTTTTAAACAAATTTTGTTCTGATGTAGTAGACCCTCCACCAAAGTGAAGGATTTCTTTCTGCCAATATTTTGAAGACAATAAATATGGGTCTGTTTGGATTTGCTGGGATTCATACTCCTTAACTTTATTCAAATAAATATTCACTTCAGAATTATCTCTAGCAGCCAATCTTCCAATTGGAATTAGCGGTACTATATCGTTACCTGCTAAATCATGCGTAAACAATACATCACTTGCTGGCCATCCATAAGTCGGTACTAAACAATAATTATAAGCATAAACACTTTGTCGAATCCCCTGTGTTTGTTGAATATAAGATTCATTTGCTTCTCGAACTCCTTTACCAATAATAAAAACGTGATTTGGTTTCTGTGCTAATGCTTTTTCGTAAGCATAAAATTGAAATCTAGAAATACCTACTGCATGTTTTGGAACTCCCCCTCCAAATTGCAAATACAATTCATCAACCTCAGCCACAACAACATTATGACTTCCACCTTCAAATGATTCACGATACAATTTATAATCACCCACAGAACTGCTTAATGATTGATGCGTAATTATTATATAGGCATCATTAAAATCAGTTGTTGAGTAATTAGTAAACAAACCATTACTATTGACCTGAGAAAGTGAACTGACATTGTGAAATTCACTTTCATCAAGTACAATCAATTTTTGTCTTTGATTTAATAAGTCGTTTGGAACCAAAACTTGATAAACTCCTGCCGTATTTAGTATTGGTAACTTTTTAATTCCATCAACAAAACTAAATGCATAAGGTGTTGTTCCTCCAAAATTGGCAAAGTCATACCGTGATTTATTAGCGATTGGATGGTTTTCATTTAAAAACTCTATATAGTTACCTCCTTCTAAATTTGGCAAATGTGCATAAGTTAACTCAACAAAAGCAACCGATTGATGATCAGCAGCCACACCTAAATCATTAATAAGTTGATGTCTAATTCTAGTCGTACTAGAAGTAATATTTGCACCCCCAAAAGTAAAACTTACTTTATTTACATCATATCCTGAATAAGTAATATCATCCAGAACCGTATTTGATGTGCCATATTGTAATTGAAAATGGTGATTGATTGGATTAGAACCATTATTAGCGTTTGACACACCAAGAGAAACAGCTTCACCGATTACATTCGGCACACCTAGACCTACAAAAGCAAATGGTGTTGATAAATTCGCATCAATTTTATTACTAGCATTCAAAGCGTTTACAGAATAACTAGACCAGCCCTCACCTTTTGTATAATTAGATAACGAAACGGATTTTATTTTTTTTCCTTGTGCATAATAAGTATGAAATTCTTTAATACTTTTTTTATAAATAAAATCATTAGCAACATAACTCCCAAACGAAACATCACTTTCTATTGAGATACGTTTATTATTAGTTGAGTTATTCCACGTTAAAAAATAGGTAATTGTATCATTATAATGAGGATAATATCTATTACTAACATCATCAGGTGAATCATACATTAAAGAATCCAGCCATGTTGTATTCTTTTGAGCGTAAAATAAAATATAATCTCCTACATCAAATGACGCATCCCCTCCATCTTCAACTAAAATAGGTTGCTCTTTTTCAAAGCCAAACACCTGAAAATTTGAAGGAGCAATTAACGATACTGGAATACCAGCACTAACAAGAGTAGCATAATCAACTTTATAAAACCCGTCTTCAACGATTTTCACCGTGTAATATTTTTGAGAATACTCTATCCATTCATTTCCATATTGGGAAAAACCATTGAAAGAGATTAATAATAAGACTATGGATAGTAGTTTTTTCATTCTATAGAGCTTGTAATTGGTTTATTCTTTTTAGGATCATCTAACACAAATTTCAGTGAAAAAACATGTGAATACAAGGCTACTGAAGCATCTCCAATATCTGTAAAAGCATAATCAATTGTAATCTTTTTAAACCCGACACCTAAACCTATATTTGGTTGAATAGTTATTGACTCTGTTAAATCAGGGTTTTTAATCCATGTAGAGTTACCTAAACCAAATCGAACTGCAGCCCATTTTCCGTAACCTAATTCAATCCCCCAATGTGGATCTATACTAACTGGAGAAGTTCTCAACAGTACATTTCTTCTTCCATCTGTATTTAAATCAACATCAATTTCAGTTTTCACATAAAACTTTTTATAAATATCCGTTTTAAACTGAGCGCCTACAATTAATTTTGGTAAAGTAATCTCAAGACCATTCTCAGGAATTTCATTTCCAGTTAATTGAAATGTTTCTTTCATTTGATCATCTAATTGAAACGACCAGGCATTAAATGTAGTAGAGACATCTCTAAACATAGCGCCAAATCTCCATTTATCACCTCTTTTATAAATAGCACTCGCATCTAATCCAAACCCCCATGATTGGGCAAACTCACCTACGTTTCTATATACAACTTTAAAATTAGCTCCAACACTTAACCCTTTAACTCCTAATTGTCTACCATAAGACAAGATAAAAGCATTATCAACAGCAGAGAATGTGGTGATTTTATCATAATCAATATTCCCATCACTATCAATCAACTGAGTTGTATTTGGAATATCATCTACACCAAATCGAATATAGGTAAAAGCCGCTGTAGATTTCTTATCTAATGGCTTTGCAATAGAAATGTAATCATACTTTGCAATATTCGCAAAATAATTAGAATGCATGGCACTTACTTGTAGCCAATCTTTAACCCCTGTTAAAGCAGCAGGATTCCAGTAGCCTGAAGTTACATCATCTGAGCCAGCCACCACTGCATTAGAAAGTCCTAAAGCTTTTGCGCTTACACCAATAGCTAAAAATTCATTTGAATATTTAGGCGTAATATCTTCTTCTTGCCCAAATCCAATTGAACTTAAAAGAAATACTGAAAGAATGAGAGTTATTGTTTTCATTATAAGTTAGTAAATTTATTAAAAAAAATTAACATTTCTTCATAAACAGATTATTTTATTGATTATTGTATCAAATAAATTGTAAAAACTTCTATTGAGACAGTTAATCGTAGTAAAATTTAATAGCTTTGTGTAAACAATTGAAATTCATTATGATTCAAATTAAACGTCTTATTCCTAATTTACTTACAGCTGGGAATTTAGTTGGTGGTATTTTATCTATTATTTTTTCTATAACCGGAAAGATTGAATGGGCCCCCTATTGTATTTTCATATCTGCCCTATTTGATTTTTTAGACGGTTTTGTCGCCAGACTATTAAAAGTTCAAAGTGAACTTGGTAAACAATTAGATTCTTTAGCTGACATGGTAACCTTTGGTGTTGCTCCTGGAGTTATGGTTATGATCATGTTAAGCTCATGGAATTCAGACTTAAACCAATATGATTTTTTAAGCTACGAACACAACACAGAGCTTATGGGATTCGGATTCATTATCCCTATATTTGCATTGTTTAGGTTAGCAAAATTCAACTTAGACACTAGACAAACCTCATCATTTATAGGCTTACCTACACCAGCAATGACTTTGTTTTTTGCGCCAATACCACTCTTAGTACTATCAGGAAACGAAAGTGGTGTGATTTGGCAAGAAACTTTAGTTTCGGTTTTTACAAACCCAACTTTTTTAATTAGTTCAACACTAATTATGTCCATCATGATGGTTGTTGAATTACCCTTATTCGCCCTTAAGTTTAATGGGTTTAAATGGAAGGGAAATGAGCTTAGATTTATCTTTTTAATACTTAGTACTGGATTATTTGCAACTTTATTCTTCTGGTCTTTACCTATTATTATAATATTATATTTATTTTTGTCGATAATTAATAACTTAATTCACAAAACAAATGAAATTTAAAGCTGAAATAGATGTAATGCCATTAGATGCATTATTAGATCCTCAAGGAAAAGCAGTATCTCAATCAATGGGTAACATTGGAATGAATGAAATTACTAATGTAAGAATTGGAAAACACATTCGTTTATTTGTTGAAGCTGACTCTAAAGCTGTAGCTGAAGAAAAAGTAACAGCAGCTTGTAAAAAAATGCTTGTTAATCAAATTATGGAATCATTTACTTTTTCTGTAGAAGAAGTTTAATCGATTTTTACTTAATATAAAACGCCAACTTGAATAATTCAAGTTGGCGTTTTTTTATTACTTTATTATAATTATTCTTCTCTAAAATTAGCTCTATTTGGAGTATAAGGAATGTGATTGATATTCAATTTCTCCTCTAATACTAAAACACGATTTTTGATTACTTGGGTACCAAACATAAAAATTCGATATTCTTCCTTTGCTATTTCGTATTGCTCTTTTTGCGTAATTGTTGGGTTTGATGTAGAATACCACGTTTGATAAATAGCGGTACCAATTCTTGACCCAATCCCGGGTAACGTTTCTACATCTCTATTAGACAAGTGAGACTCTCCATTCATCATATATTTTGCTGAAATAACTAAAAATTCTAAATCTCTTATCTCTTGCAACCAATCTAAGTCAGTATTTGGATAATTTTGAACAGCAACTTTAATATATTTTAATCTATTTGCTAAATCATACACTTGTTTTGACGTCCCATCAAACTGACGACTTAATTCAGCTAATTCAGTTTTAAAAGCAATACTTTCCTTTGTTTGCCTTGCTAAAGATGAGTTTTCTAATGGTTTGACTACAAAAGTTTGAGAATTACCTTTTTTAGTAACATTACCATTATCACATAAATAAAATTCAACTGAATAACTCCCCGGCAACACTAAAGGACCAGCATCTGCATTTGAATAACGTCCCGGTTTTCTAACCAATAGTTTAATTGGTGAAGTTGATGCGTATCTCAAATCCCAATTAACAGAATTAATTCCTTTAACAACATCAGTTTTTATTTTTCTAACTTCATCCCCTTGACTATCTTTAATTACAAATAGCAAATATGCTTTTTCAGCATTATCTTCATCAAAAAAGTAATCAGCATCTGGATACTCATTATCCGCTTTCATTTTTTCGATTCTTTCTTCCTTTAAAGTAAGCGCAACGTCATTTAAGTAATATCTAATAGTCACTCCATACTCAGGGTTTTTGGCTAGATAAAAAGATTCACCTTGATTCCCTGCCCCTCTATTACCTAAAGGAGCTGTTGGTACATATTGCAACCCTGCTCTAATAGGAAATATACCTGCTGATTCATTTAACACTTCAGCAGTCAATTCTCTTAATGCTGAATAATCATCTAGCACATAGAACCCTCTACCGAAAGACGCTAATACTAAATCATTTTCTCTTTCTTGAATCGCTATATCTCTAATTGCTACCGTTGGTAATCCTGATTTTAATTGAACCCAATTATCCCCTCCGTCAATTGTAAAAAACAAACCAAATTCAGTTCCTGCAAATAATAAATTTGGATTTACGTGATCTTCTGCAATAGTATAAACCGACCCTCTTCCTGGCAAGTTACCAATTATTGACGTCCAGCTCTCCCCTTTATTAATAGACTTCATTACGTAAGGTCTGAAATCTCCTTTTTTATGATTATTAAACACAGCATACACTATATTTTCATCATGTTGTGAAGCCAATAACATATTAACATACGTCATATTAGGCACCCCACTAAAAGTTGATTTTTTTGACCAATTAACACCACCATCAGTTGTAATTTGAATTAAACCATCATCAGTACCTGCATATAAAACTTTTTCATTTTTAGGTGATTCAGTAAAGGCCACAATGTTTCCAAAAATGGTAGTAGATTTATTTTTCATTACCACTTCTGGTTTTTGAATCTCGCCCATGACCTCCATTTTATTTCGATCTAACTGACGTGTTAAATCTTCAGAAATTGCTACCCATGAATTCCCTTGATCGTCAGACTTAAACACTTTGTTAGCTGATAAATATAATCGCTTATTAGAATGAGTAGAAATAACTAAAGGCGCATCCCAATTCCAACGAAATGCTTTTTCTCCTTTTTTAGGTTGTGGTTGAATTCCAATCTTTTCTCCCGATTGCTTATCATACCTAACTAACCAACCATATTGAGCCTGCGCGTATACAATATTTGGATCCGTTGGGTCAACTTGACTTTCAAAACCATCACCACCATTAGTAATGTACCAATCAGAATTTAAAATCCCTGCATTATTTAACGTTCTTGATGGTCCACCTATTGAATTATTATCCTGTGTTCCTCCATAAACATTATAAAAAGGATAGTCATTATCTAAAGCCACTTTATAAAACTGAACTAAAGGTAAATGCGACATCCACTTCCAATTCCGAGCATGGTCATACGTTTCATAAACACCACCATCACAACCAACAATCCAATGGTTGGTATCATTAGGATTCACCCAAATACAGTGATTATCTACGTGCTTTGACTTTTCTCCTGTTTTTACAAATGTTTTTCCTCCATCAATAGTATGATGCAGCCATGTATTCATACTAAACACCTTATCTACACTAACTGGATCACAACTAATTTCTTGATAATAATTACCTGATGTCTTATAATCTGATTGCTTTTCCCAAGATGCTCCTTTATCTGTCGATTTAAAAAAACCTCCCTGACCTTCTTCTGCTTCAATAATAGCATACACATAATTAGAATTTACGGGCGACACCGCTAAACCTACCCTACCCATTTTACCAATTGGTAAACCTGACTTTAATTCATTCCACGTTTTACCTGAATCTGTAGATTTAAAAACACCTGATTCTTTTCCTCCCCCGATATAAGTAAATACGTGTCTTCTACGTTGATGAACCGCAGTATACAAAATCGTATTATCTGTAGGATCCATAATTAAATCAGCCATCCCTGAATGTTCTGACACAAAAAAGATACACTCCCAACTCTCACCACCATCAATAGATTTATAAACGCCTCTGTCTCCACCTTCACTCCATAAAGGACCATAAGAAGACACATAAACAACATTAGAGTTTTTAGGGTCAACAATTATTCTAGAAATATGTTCAGAATTTTTCAACCCCATATTCTTCCATGACTTACCTCCATCTAAAGATTTGTAGACACCATCTCCATACGCTACAGAACGTTGGTTATTATTCTCACCTGTCCCTACCCAAATGACATTACTATTATTGGGATCTATAGTAATGCAACCTATTGAATACGATCCTTCTTTATCAAAAATTGGTGTATATGTATTTCCATGATTAGTTGTTTTCCAAACCCCGCCAGATGCCACTGCTAAATAATACTCACTTGAATTAGTTGGATTGACAGCAATATCAGCAATTCTACCAGATATTTTAGCAGGACCAATACTTCTTAATTTGAAATTTGAAACTAATTCAGAATTCAATTCAGTTTGAGTATTCGAATTTGATTTTTTTTGTGCTGAAACATTTAATGTTAAGATTAAAGTTAAAGCGAATAGAATTAATTTATTCATTTTAAAGCGTAATTTTATAATTTGCTAAACTAAGCATTAAAAAAAAGAATTTAGTATAAAATTAAAATCTTAACTAAGATTAAACATCAAATTAAGCATCAACAAAGCCAACAACAGCTTTACCCTATAGTACTTATGTTCAAAATCTAATACATTCAACTCTAAAGAGGCCCCTTCCTTATTGACAGTCATTAAAACTGTATAAAACCTTGATTGTTGTACAGTTATAGAATCTACACCTGCTAAACATACATCCTTTGGAATTCTATTTTGAAAAAACGTTGCTAACTTATTAAATTTAGAAGTATTAAACCTTATCTTACTCAAACTTTCATCAGTCCTTAGCTCTACTAATTTATTAAGTTTTACATAGTCTTTAGGTACTGATGAGCCTAATATATTTTCTTTTATTAATTTTTTTTCAAGTTTATTAAATTCAAAATCAAAATTTATATCGCGACTACTAAATTCTTCAATAATACATTGACACAATCTATCCTCTACAACATAATGATTCTTTCTCTTACACGAAAAAAACAAAAGTAAAATGGTTATTAAATAAACTATTTTCATAAATTCAAACTATAACTCTTTTGTACTCTAAGCATCTATTTCTAACACTAAACATTAAAAAAATAACTCACTATTTGTCTTACGATTAATCCCAAGCGTGATGAAATTAATTTTTATATTTTAACACGACCTTATATGAAACAAGTAAACAAATCTGTTTCTTTTTTAACTCATTCAATTCATCATAACTGACATCAAACAACTCCAATGACTTTAAATTCTTAAACTCACCATCAAGATTTTTAACCAAAGAAATCACTTCAAATATCGACTGATAAGATGCCTTTTTATCACCTAAAATTACAACCTCACATTTTGGTTTAATTCCTCTAATTAAATTATCAGTTTTAACCAAATCAATAACTTTCCCTTTAAAAATCAATTCATTTTTACCATTAATAGTTATATACTCACAATCTAAACATGAATTGTAATTGATTTTTTTTGGTAAATCAACGGGGATAGTTTTTGGAATATCAGCTTCAATATTTGCAATATAAAAAGCAGCAATCAACACCTTACTTCTATAATACGGGTGAATGTAATCTTTTACTGTTATAATGGAACTATAAACTTCAACTACACTATTAAACTCAGTAAAATTCTGGCTTTTATAAAAATCTACAATTGCCATTTGTAACTTATAGTGATGCGATTTTTTAATACTAACAGAATCAATTCCTTTTAAGCAGTCAATTGACGAGTCTGATAACTTGTCGTTATAAAATTCATTCAGCGTATTGAATTCATACAAGTCTATTACTACATGAACTTTCCCCGTGTTTAATTCACTAAATAATAAATGATAACTAGCATTAGTATTTGATTCTAAAACATTTGATTCAATTAAAAAGGTTTCAAACTTTAAGAATTCGACTTCCAAATCAACTCCCTTTGTTGCAAATTCATCAACAAAGCATCTTCCACAACATACTCATTCTCATTTTGACAAGAAAACAATAAAACAATACAGATTAACAAATAGTGTACTTTCATAATCAAATTAAAACCTAAAGGTAACAAATTAATTTTCTACCTTTGTACAAAACAATACGTATGACTTTAACAGAACAAATTTCGAAAGACATTATTACGGCAATGAAAGCCCGTGACAAAGAAACATTAACTGCACTTAGAGATGTAAAAGCTAAAATATTATTAGAAGCTACTTCTGGAACAATTGGTGAAGTAACTGAAGAAGCAGAAACTAAAATCATTATTAAGTTATATAAACAAAGAATGGACACCTATGATTTATATACTAAGGAAGGTCGTGAAGATTTAGCTGCTGATGAATTATTTGAAGCAAAAGTAATTAAAAAATATATGCCAGAAATGATGTCAGAAGATGACGTTAGAAAGGTAGTTCAAGAAAAAATTGCAGCTTTAGGTGCTTCTGGACCTGCTGCAATAGGAAAAGTAATGGGACCAATCATGGGCGTATTAAGTGGAAAAGCTGATGGCGGAATGATTTCTAAAATAGTAAAAGAAGAATTAAATAACTAATTCTATATTCAAAATCTAATACTCCTCTTTGAACACAGTTTAAAGAGGATTTTTTTTGCGGTATAAATTTTGATACATTTGACATCATGAAAAAAACCTATTACAGTTCACTTATTCTCTTTTTTAGCATCAGCAGTTGTTTCATTGCTGACGACTTGTTTTTAGAAAAAGAGTCTTCAAAAGAATCATTAGGTACTAAAGTTGAAAACCAGATTTCTAAATATATTACCGATAATTCTGATAATTACATTTATAAAAATTATGGATTCAGTGAATTAATTATCAAAAAACCTGCTGAGTTAATTGTATTAGATGATTTAAAACGAAAACAAGCTCTAGACTCTAATCAAACTACAGTTAATCAACAAATCAAGATCTTAGATAGTATAATAAAAACAAAAAACATAAGGTATTCTCTTGAAATGGATCATGAGTATTCTTTGAAAAATAAGCAAACAAAAATTATTGAACTATTTGAAACCAAATTCAAATTAGCCGACTCAATAAACGTTAGTAGCATTACCCCGCTTCTAAACTTAAAACTAACAGATGAAAACGTTGTCATTTTTGAAAATTATTTTTATGAAACCCCCATATTTTCATCTGGTACTTATTCTGAAAGTAAAGCGTTAAGCATTGAGTTTTATGATTTTTTAAAACAACATCAAGATCAATTAATTGGAGTTAAACAAAAATCTAATTTTTTAGAGCACACTTTAGCTATTTGTTCAGACATTAAAGAGGAAGGTCTTTTTGATCAAACTTATTACTTATTAAAATTAGCCGATAAGAAAATACAATCTGATAGTACTATTTTAGACTCCAAACCAATCGAATATTCTCCGCTATTTGAAACAATAATTAATGAAAAGCTTGTTAATTATTATTTTTTTTATAGCTTTATCAATACAAAAGCCAATAATTCAGATACTTTATCTGTATACATAGAGTTTTCACCCTACTATGAATTAAGGCATATATCTACACCAGGAAAAATATATAATAACCATTTCAATGACTAAATTATTCTATCTGTTATCCCTACTAATACTGTTAACTAGCATTTCAATTCAAACCAAAAACCCAAATGAGAATTCAGTAGATACAGACGAAAAAACAGTTCGCAAAAGTGTTATTAGTTGGGCTGACTCAGTATTTTACTTTCATGAAGAATATAGGTTCGAACAATTTCATGCAGAATATACAGACAAGTATCAAATAGCACGCTTAAAACTTGAGTTATATCTAGGAAGGCAAAAAAATCTAGAAAAAATAAAACAGAAAGGTTTTTATAAAAAAACGGATACTGAGTACGAAAAAGAACACAGTGAATTAGTTAAAAAGAATGCCGATCTAAAAACAACACTCGATAACTTTCAAGATAAAGCTGAATTTTATCACGTTTTATTTTGGAGCAATATCAAAACAAACCAAGGCCCAACCGTATACTATTCCCTCTTAGTAACCTTAGACAACAACTACAAAGTAATTTCATCTGAAATTAAAAGTGAGATTGGAAAAAAGAATGATAAAACAAAAATACTTTACACAGTAGACACTAAAAAACAAAAGTAAACGCTCCTTTTTCTTTCATATCATAAATCAACTCTTTAGGATATTCATTTACTAATTTTCGCTTAATATAATAGGTAATCGAAGGATGAAGAATTAGAACACTCCTTTTA
>Ga0256824_10000538_pt1 | contig 14642 bp, 14 predicted proteins | sample CV67metaG_FD_191570 | JGI IMG/M metagenome (GOLD analysis project Ga0256824, IMG submission 191570) | Hydrothermal vent microbial communities from East Pacific Rise, Pacific Ocean - CV67 | ecosystem: Environmental > Aquatic > Marine > Hydrothermal vents | place: Pacific Ocean: East Pacific Rise...
AAAAGGTTTTACAAATGTAAAACCTTTTTTGAAATATTATTCTTTTTTAAATTAAGCTTTTCCTAATTTTTTCAACATTTTACCATGAGCAACAAGTGCTCCAAAAAATGTTTTATGACAATGGTAGGGTAAATCAAAATCTGCAGCAGTTTGTTTAACTATTTTAGATAATTCTTTATAGTGTACGTGACATACATTAGGAAATAAATGATGTTCAACCTGATAGTTAAGCCCACCAATAAACCAAGCTAACACTCTACTTTTTGGTGCAAAATCGGCCGTTGTTTTTAATTGGTGAATTAAAAAGTTATTTTCAATTGATAAATCATGTTTTTCACCCTCAGTTGCTTGAACAAAATCAGTTTCTGGAATTACGTGAGCAGGTTGAAATACTATTCCTAAAAAGAATCCTGCGATATAATGCATCATTAAAATCATTAAACCTACAGCCCACCAAGATACACCTGCTTGTCCTAATGTGTACATAGGAATAATAATCAGCATAATGTAATATAAGATTTTAGAAATAATTAACTCAGCCATCAATTTTGAATAACTTGAGCTTTGCGCTTGAGTTAAACCCATTTTTCTGTATCTAGCTAATTGCTTAAAATCTTTTGTAGTCATCCACATAATAGTCATCATTCCGTAAAAGAACCATGCGTAAATATATTGCCACTTATGTGCTGGTACCCATTTATCATCTGGAGAAAACCTAAGAATAGATAAAGAAGGAGAAACATCTTCATCATGACCATATACATTAGTATATGTATGGTGTAAAACGTTATGTTGAATAATCCAAGTTGGTGCAAATCCACCTACAAAACCAATTACTCTTCCTACAATAAAACTTACTGTTTCATTTTTAGAATAAGACCCGTGATTTGCATCATGCATAAATCCCATTCCAATTCCTGCTGTACCAATTCCCATCATTGCAAATAATGCAATTAACTGCCAAGTTTCAGTAAAATTAGCAGAGACCATTAAACCATAAGGTACAAAATACATAGCTGAGATAGCTACTGTTTTAATATAAATCTTATAGTTTCCGTATCGGTCAATATTATTTTCTTTAAAATATTCTCTTGCTCTTTTTTTAAGAGTGGTAGCAAAATCTTTTCCTACTGTACGAGAAAATTTAATCGGTTTTAATGTTTCGTCTGTTGTACTCATAATTTTTGAGTTTTAAAGTTTTTACAAATTTACGAAATTAAACACTATCAACCATTGATTTTCATACTGACTATGATCATTTTATCAATTCCTAAATAGTAAAATGCTGTAACTACCTATTTACAAAGGAGTTTAGAAAAACAAAAAGAGCAGTAAAAACTGCTCTTTTAACAAAAATTATATATAATAGTGTCTTATTTCTTTTTCTTATTCTGCTTTTCCATTTGCATTTTTTGCGCCTCTTCTAATCGTTGAGCAAATTTAGATTTACCTTTTGTCTTTTTAGGATTAGCTTTATTTGCCGCAATCTTAGCATGAATTTTCTTTTCATCTAATATAAAATACTTTATAGACAACATGATAAGCATTGTCATTAATGTAGATATAAAGTAGTAAAAACTTAAACCAGAAGAATAATTATTAAAGAAGAATATCATCATAAACGGGAAGAAATACATAATATACTTCATATTAGGCATCCCCTCTTGAGTAGGTTGCTGCATATTACCACTGTTAAAGTGTGTGTAAATTAACGTTGTTGCTGCCATTAACAATGTGAATAAACTAATATGATCTCCATATAGAGGTATGTCAAAACCAAAATTATAAACACTATCATAACTTGATAAATCTTCTGCCCATAAAAATCCTTTTTGTCTCATTTCAATAGAGGATGGAAACAATCTAAAAATAGCGAACAAGATTGGCATTTGGAATAACATGGGTACACAACCAGCCATTGGACTTGCTCCTGCTTGTTTGTACAATGCCATTAATGCTTGTTGTTTTTTCATTGCATCTTTTTTGTCTGGGAATTTAGCCGTAATATCAGCAATTTCAGGCTTTAAAACTTTCATCATTGCTGATGACTTATACATTTTGTAATTTACTGGACTCAATACTATTTTAACAATAAAAGTTAATAATAGAATAGCTAATCCAGCTCCGATTCCCCAACCTAAAAACCCTCTAAACATTGGTCTTAAAGCATATATATTAATCCATCTGAATAATCCCCAACCTAAATTAACAATTCCTTCTGAACCATTATCATACGTTTTTAAAATTTCATATTCATTAGGACCTAAATACCATTTTAAATCAATTGAATTCGTCATGTTTTTTGCACCTAAATTCAATTCTGCTGTCATGTTTTTTAGATATACCGTATCTTCTTCACCATAATTAACTACAGATAACTTAGACCCTTTTTCAAAACCAGTTTCAGACATTATCATAGCATTAAAGAAACTTTGCTTAAACGATATCCATTTAGATGAAAATTCTAACACCTCATCATCATCTCCACCTTCTGACAAATAATCATAACCACCTTCGTCATCAAAAAACACTGTTGTCACCATTCTTTCTGTCTTCATGTGCTTTTCAGTAGCTAATAGAGTAAAGTCAGCCAATAATTTTGTGTTTGGCGCTTCTGCATCACTAATCCCTTTAAATGAAATAGAAAAATCAAAATCATAAACACTATCCTTTAACACATATGTAAAGTAAACAAATCCGTCACCAGATTTAGCTTCTAACTTTGCTAAGTTGGGTGTACTTTCAATAACACTAAAGTTTAAATCTTTAGTGTTAATTGTTTTACCACCTTGCGTAAACTGAATTCCATAAGTTGATTTTTCATCAAATAATTGTAATTCTTGTTCTGCTTCATTTACGTAATCTGTATGTGTTTTATAGTTACGAATAAAAGCTTTAGTCATAAGACCACCTTTGGTAGTTAACTCCACCTCTATTAAATTATTTTTTAACGTAATTAATTCTTCAATAGCTATTGTTTCAACAGCTACGTTTTCATTAACTAATGTTGAATCTGCAGTATCCGAATTTACAATTGAATCTTGAGAAGTCACTTTAGCTATAACATCAGCAACAATAGCATCAGGCTTATGGCTTTCTACTACTTCAGTTGTTGTTTGATTATTTACAGTTTCCTCTTCATCAGGTCCCATAAAAACACCATATCCTAATAGGATTGCTCCCATTAATAATAATCCTATAATTGAATTCTTATCCATTTCATTAAAAATTAGAATGCAAAATTAATAAATATGCCGATAAGACGTGATAAAAATTAGCTTTTTTATGAAATTATAACATTAATCATAAATTGTAAGCCAATCTCTTTTCGTTTTACGTTTTATAATTCAATTTCAAATTAAAAAGGCATTAAAAACCCTATTTCAATTTAATGAAATAGGGTTTAAATAAATTGAGTCTACTTTATAGACAGTTAATGCGTTATTGCTCCAACAGAAAATACATCAACGGCATTTTGAGTCATCATTTTTTGTGCATCATAATTTGGCATTAATGTACTGTTCAATACATTTAAATCCCAAGTATTAGGATTTGTATACCAATTAGCAATATTCATTTTAATTTCAATTGTCGTATTCCCTGTTAAATCAAAATCTGAATTTGCTAGTTTAATAAATCTATAATTTGACTCAAATTGATCAGCAGCATTTTTTGTAGCACTACCATTATGATAGGCATAAGACACTTCACTTCCTGTAGCATCTAAAAATTTACCTTCCATTTTCATTTGGTGATAACCTCCACCAATCATATCAGGCCAACCCCATGACGCAGCATTTAAATCAGCATAAGCGCCAGATGTATTATCATTTTCATCAAAACCATAATTAAACCCTACTCCTGTAAACACATTTAAAGCTGTAAGGTCAACATCTATTAATGAAGATAAATTATATAATAAAGAACTTTCATCCTCTAAATCAATTAAATTATACGAACCTTCAATATATACACTATCACCATTTGCTAAATAAAATCTAACATCTGAAATACTGTATTGCAATTTTGTTAAACTTAATTCCTCTCCATTTGCATTAATATATGCAATAGAGTTAAACTCATTCATAGTAATTTGAGAGCCATTAAAGTTTTGTGTGAAATTTAATTGAAGTGTCGCAGATTCTGGCTCTGATGTTACAGATTCAAAAACACAAGATCCATCATTTTTTTCAGCTTCTGAAGAATAGTTTGACGCTAATTCATCTGTACACCCTTCTTTTTTACACGAGCTAAAACTTAATACTAAAGTTAAAACTGTTGTTATTATTAGTAAATTTTTCATTTTATAACTATTTATTATTTTTAAAAATTGTAAGTTAAACCTACATTAATTCTATGTCTAGTTAGTAATTGTGTGTACCCATTTAATTGACTACCCAATACGTTTTGGAATTCTGTAGTTAATACAAAATCAGCTATAAACATCTTCAGCCCAAGGTTTGCAAACAAAATCTCTCCCCCGGTATCCGTATATTCCGTAAATGTTATTATATTACTTAGATAATATCTGTTATTATCAAAACTCATTTGTTCAACATATACACCTACTGAAGGCATAAACGTAATAGTATTGCCTTTGGTTTGGTAAAATGCATTTAAAGTTAAATTTGTTGTGTTTCCATATTTATAATCGTCTGAATTATACATGTTAAATTTATAATTTAAATTCGAATATATACCAAACTGTTTATACTTTGTTATGTACGTTATGCTACCTAAAAAATCAAAACTACCTGTCCCTGGTTGCAAATCTAAATTAGGCACACCTGCATCATAAGTTTTGTTTATCGTTCCTAATGGAATTTTAACGCCGACTCCTACTTCCAATCTATGAACTAGCTTTTTTTTGCTATCTGATTTAAAGGAGTTATAAACTTGGTAACTTTCCATGATAACTGGATCCGAAAATCCATTTATGATATACCTATTTTGATCCCCAACGCTTTGATGGTTATTAACAAAAGGAAGGATAAGTGTTGTTTTCCAGACTTCCTTCACAAAGAAACTCCCTCTAAGTTCTACTGTATTATAGTGTTCTATGACTTGATTGTTCCAAAAACTAGGGTCATTTCCATGAGACGCGTGCTTTGTTAATGTCATTAATCCAAACTTGTTATACTCACCAATCATCATACGATTCCTAGTAAATAAACTTATACGATTTTTATAATCGTTTGGTGAAAAATTAACAAAAACATTACAACCATCACACCCAAATGAATAAGTAGAAACAAAAAAGAATAGTATTATTACTAACTTCATTTTTTGTATTATTTAATTTTACTTATTTTATTAAATTATACTTTATAACTTAATAAAAACTCTACCAATGAAAGAATTGAAAAGATAATAATTTGAAAATATTGACGACACTAAATTTCTTACTAAATTTAATTCGTATTCTAATACAAGACTTAAAAAAACCAGTAGAGTTTCTGTACTTTGTGTTCAGAAACTAGACTTGAGGTGGATGTAAAATAGTATCTACTTGAAGATAATGGTAATTATTTAAATAATATGAATTGTAATTCCGTTTAAATTCTGGACTATTAATTTCAATTGAGTTAATATCATTATACGCAGTTGGTAGAAAAATGGAAAGCGTTAACTCATTCTTTTCTTGAGTTGGTCTTTTATCAATTTGTTTAGTCAACTCTTTTGATAAATGACAATTACCGTTACAATTTAACTCAGGTTTTGCTTTGTTTTCGCAAAACTTTTCAATAATTTCATTTTGATTAATGTAAAAGTGTGCTATTGTAAAAGCAGGTCCAATACTTATAGCCATGAACAAACTTACTAAACCAACAGCTATATATTTCTTTACCTTTTTGATAAAACAAAGGTACTAAAACTAGTCGATTCAAAATATGAGAAAAATCACCTTCTTAAAATCCTGCATAAAAGTTATCCAAAAACAAATGATTAACAGAGTCTTTCAATTCCTTTTTAACATAATACCCATTAATTTCTTCTACATCAACAGGGCTATACCTTTTACCATCCCAAGTGTGTTTAATAGCTACAATACCTATTTCTTTATCTTCATACCCCATTAATAAATCACTATAACCAGACTTTGTTGTTCGTTGCTCTACTAAAAACCCTAAATACCGATTACTAATATTATACGTGTTAAACCCTTTTTTAATGACTATCAATTGCTTAACCGGGCTATTAAACAAACCTGCTCTAATTTCTAATAAGAATCCCTCTTGCCATTTCACATTTGGTCCTAAACTAAAAATTCTAAAATATTTATTTGAACATGGAGGCAAAGCTGATGTATCATTTGAAGAACAAAATTTTAATTCCACCATTACTTTTAATACTAATTCAGAATTGATTTCCGGATAATCGTTTCCGATTACTGTGGTATCTGAAGGGAAAACTAAAATTGAATTAACTGGTTTCTTATCTTCACAAGAACTTAGTAATATTACAATTAATAAAACAACACTAAAACCTATTTTCATTTTTTATCTAATTTAACAATTTCACCACCACTTATAATTTCATCAGAGACACTAACTGGTTGTCCTTTATACTTAATCACCCCTCCACTTTTTACAACGGCAACAATAGATTTAGTTACATTACTATTTATTTCACCACCAAATAATACCTCAGCGTTAGCTGATTGAGTTATCAACCTAAAATATTTCCTCTTTTACTTATGTGCAATTTTGAACTGTCAAAACGCCCTTTTATATCAATTATCCCTCCATTTTTAATTGCAGAAGCCCCTCTTTTTACCTTAACATGCAATAACTCATCATACTAGACAACAAATTCAATTTAACGCTTTTCATAGGTATCTTTCCTTAATTTCAAAATTAACTCATTTCCATTGTTTTCTACAACAATGTTTTCATCAGTATTGAATACTTTAACTTTATAGGTCGTACTTTTAATTAAGGTCGCTTTAAAATTACCTATAACATTTACGTTGTAAAATTTATCCAACTCAAATTCAGTTTCAGTTGAAAACCCAAGAAACGAAAGTAAAGAGAATAGAATTAGCGATAATTTTTTCATTTTTGTTTAATGTTAAATAGGAAAAACAGCTACAGCATCAGCTATAGATTTGTTAAACTCAAAACTGTTTACCCCTGTAGGTATAGCGTTCATTTCAAAGTAATTCAACATTACCTCTGTCGGCATATTTCCAGTTAAATCATCTTCTGCCATTGGACATCCTCCAAATCCTTTAATCGCTCCATCAAATCGTTTACAACCTGATTCATAAGCTGCTTTAACTTTTTCAAATGCAGTTTCTGGAGTAGAATGTAAATGAGCACCAAACTCTACATTTGGCATTTCTTTAATTAATGGTTCAAAAATTTGTTTAATATTTTGTGGGTTTGATACGCCAATTGTATCAGACAATGCTAAAATATTAATATCAAATTTTTCATGTAAAACCTCACTCCATTTAGCCACTATGTCCACATCCCATTTATCACCATAAGGATTACCAAATGCCATTGATAAATATACGACCATTTGTTTATTGTTTTTTTCTGCAATTTCTCTTAATTTTTCAATTCTAATCAACGATCCATCAATTGATGATTTTGTATTTCTTTGTTGAAATGTTTCAGACACTGAAAAAGGATATCCTAAATATGTAATTTCATCAAATTGTGCAGCCTCATTCCCTCCTCTTTCATTAGCAACAATAGCCAACAATTTTGAATTCGTTTGGTCTAACTCTAATTTTGACAACACCTCAACAGTATCTTTTAGTTGAGGAATGGCTTTTGGCGAAACAAAACTTCCAAAATCAATAGTATCATAACCAACTTTTAATAATTGATTAATATAATTTGCTTTAACATCTGTAGGTATGAATTCATGCAATCCTTGCATAGCATCTCTAGGACACTCAATTAATTTTACATTATTCATTTTTGAAATAGATTTTGGCTTGCTATTGCTTTGTTAATCTTTTTAATCAATTTTGGACCTTCATAAATAAAACCTGTATACACTTGTACAAGTGATGCTCCCGCATTAATTTTTTCAATGGCATCATTTGCAGAATGAATTCCACCTACTCCAATAATTGGAAAAGCCTTATTAGACTTCTCAGATAAATACTTGATAACTTTTGTACTTCTATCTTTAACAGGTTGTCCACTCACCCCCCCATTTCCAATTTCATCAAACTCTTGTTCAGTTGTATTTAACCCTTCGCGGTTAACTGAAGTGTTTGAAGCGATAACACCTTCAATTTTTGTTTGTAATATAATTTCAATAACTTCATCTAACTGTGCATTATTTAAATCAGGAGCTATTTTTAATAAAATTGGTTTTTGAACCTTTTGCTTATTATTTATAGTTTTCAAACTTTCCAATAATTCAATTTGAAACTCTTTATCTTGCAACTTAGCCATACTCCCAACGTTTGGACAACTCACGTTTACAACAAAATAATCTACATGAGGGTGTAGTTTTTCAAAATTCACTTTATAATCACTGATAACATTCTCAGGAAGGGTTGAAGTATTCTTTCCAATATTCCCTCCTATTAAAATAGTACATTTTTTATTTTTTAAATTTTGAATTAAAGCGTCCACTCCATTATTATTGAACCCCATTCTATTTACAAGTCCATTATCCTTTTTAAGTCTAAATAATCTCTTTTTAGGATTACCTTCTTGTGGTTTAGGAGTGACTGTTCCAACCTCAACAAATCCAAAGCCAAAATCTTCTAACTCATTATATAGAACTCCATTTTTATCAAAACCGGCAGCTAAACCAACAGGATTTTTAAAATCTAACCCGAATAAATTTTGGTTCAAATTTTTATTTTCATAAACATATATTTTTTTACGAAAATAGGAAACGAATGGAATTTTACTTGTTATTTTAATTAACTTAAAAGTAAAGTAATGTATTCTCTCTGGATCAAAGAAGAATAGAATTGGTCTGATAATAGATTTGTACATAAAAAAACTCATTTTTACAAAGGTAAAAATGAGTTTTGATTTATACTCTTTTTCTATTAAAAACTTTCAATTAAAACCTGGCACGGTATTGCCATTTTTTACCTTTACTTCTTTTGTAAGTAATATTTCTAGTGAAAGACACATTAAACATTAAGTAAGCATCATTCTCTCCTGGGTCACCTCTTTGTTCTCCTGGGCTAGTCCAACCTGCAAAATAACCTGAAGATGGATCTGCGAAATACTCAGCAGAACTCCCATAAGCTTCTCCAATTGCAGTCTTATCATAATAATCTGTACTTACATCATCAATATAGTCTGTAAATGTTTTAGTATAAGACAATTCAAAAGTCATTCTCCATACAGCATCTAAACCTATTTTAACACCTAAACCAAAAGGAATGGCTAATCCAAAATTACTATATTGGTCTGGTCCACCGGGTAAACCTTGTCCCTCCGTGTGTAATGGTGTTAAATTTGTCCAACCTCCCTCACCTGGTCCTTGAGGAATAAAATAGAATCCTGACAAACCACTAAACGCATATACTAAAGTATTTTTATTTCTATTACCTTTTACACCCAAAGATTTATACTTAGCTCCAAACTCTTCACTATTATAAATAATAATTTCAAAATGTTGAGACAATTCAAATAAATGACTTCTAAATTTTAAATTTCTATTTCTTCTAGCAGGTTCAGTAGTTAAAGCATCATCACCTTTAAGTACCATATATGACAGTAACGTTTTTGTAGATAACCAAGGTAAAAGTCTATATCTATATCCAACATGAACAGATGGACGAGTTGTAACCCACTCCATATCAGCAGGAGTATAGCCAGTACCTACTTTGTTTAATCCTCCTAAATCTCCTAAAAAATTTGAAGCTCCGATTCCAAATAATATTTCTTTACGTTGGTGTTTCCAATAAGAGTTAGTTGTAAAATGCGTAGGCTGAGCATAAGATACAACATCAAAAGAGATGAGTACAAATATGACAAGGGTTATTTTAATTATTTTATTCATTAAACAGTTATATTAAAGCTGAATTTTTACAAAAATAGGATAATATTTTATATAATTAACAATTATTAGTTAAAAAGTTAGAAATCAAATAAAAACACATTCTCTAACTGTCATAAAACAGGAAAATAATTTCTACTTTTAATTCAATAGTACATACCTTATAGGTGATAAACGAAAAATTTCCCCAGTAGTTGCTTTGCCTTTAATTTTCTCAAAATAAACTTCTTCTCCAACATTTATTTTTTCAATTGCTAATTTCATTTCTGAATTCAACTTATTACCCTCTGAATCAAACACTCTACTAGTCATACCTTCTACCAAATGCAATTGAAATGAAATTATTTCAACATCAGAATTGGTTGTTAAACCGTTGTCATTCATTAACTCACTTTTAGTAATAGCACCATCAATTTTCCCAGAAATCCTGGGGTGTAAATCTATAAATGAAAACGTTTTAGGTATCTCATTTAAAGATTCATTTGCCACTTTAGAAATGGGTTCTGAAACACGTTTATCATTAATAACTGGAGACTCTTGTTTGATTGATTTATTCTTTACGGCATTTCTTTCAACTTTAGAGCTTTTTGTATTTAAAGTAATTTTATTTTCTATAGGCTGATCTTTTTTAACTGGTTCATTTATATTCAATTCAATGACATTGTTTTCAATTAAATTGACTTCATTTTTTAGTACAGAAACGTTATTGGCTATTTGTGAACTATGATGTAATTCATCTCCCTCTTGATTTAAGGTGTACACGCTAGCAGCAATTAAACTTATTGTTGCCAAGCCTGTAACCCCAAAAAACCAAGTACTTTTATAAAATGGCTTTGCCATTATTTTGTGACTTATTAAAATGTTTTCAAAATTCATTTTATTCGAAATTTCATTTGAAGACATCTTAGGTCTATCCACATTAATCTTGAGTTTATTCATGATTTTTGGTATATATTTTTTTCATTTTTTTAATTATCCTATGCGCCTTTACTTTTGCATTATTCTCTGTAAGGTCAAGAATTTCACCTATTTCTCTAAACGATCTTTTTTCAAAAAATCGCAATTCAATAACTTCAACTTCAACCGCATCTAATTGGCTCAAAATACTAAGTAATAATTTTCTATTCTCACTTGTTTTATCTTCTTCTAAATCCTCAATCAATTCAAACAATTGAAAACTTTCAACATTCACAGTACGTTTTGCTTTCTTATCTCTGTACGATTGGTACACTTCACTTTTAGCAATACGATACAACCATGATGCAAAGGGTACACCTCTGTATTCATACTTATGTATATTATTCAACGCCTTTAAAAATACCTGACTAGTGACATCAAAAGCGACTTCTTTATTGTCCATTCTTTGATAAACATATCTAAATATTTGCTCATAATACTTATTGTATAATGGCGCAAAATTTTCTGGTTTTTTTTGTGCTTGTAAAACCCACTGATGCTCTTTTTGGAGCTTATCCTCAGTGAGATGATAAACGGGGTTAATACTCATAATGGTTGGTTTTTGGTTTCTTTGCTTCTATATAACAATTAACTTTTAATTGGTTACATGTGTATTAGCAACTTCTTTGCCAAGATTAAACGTAGAAGAAGTAAATATATTGTAAAATAGCGTATTAGATCAATGATACTGCGATAAAACTCGAAAATAAATTTAGAGAAATTTACTTAGTTTTCAAATTCAAACTTAGTCCAACCTGAATATAAGGAGCAGAAAAAGAGGTTTGTGTAAAGTCTTTCATTTTACCATCCAATTTCCAATACTTACCTGACAAATCAAAAGAATAACCTATTCTTGCATTAATACTGATAACTGGCAATGTTATTCTAAAATCTAAATTTGGATCAAGTGTAAATATATCATTTGTATAAACAGTCAAATTATTTCCACTTTGCTGAATTAAATTTGGTAACGCCCCATCTTTACCTTGCTCCAACAAGGTCATATTTCCATAAGACATATTAACCCCTATTGCTGTCATGAAAAACTCATTACCAAAAGGGTAATTTCCTCCGTAAATAAACGAATATCCTTTCAAAATAAATCGATCATTATTTGACACTGCTGGTATATAATTAAACCCTAAATGAACACCTGTTTCATTCATTACAATATAATCAAATACAAAAGTATATGTTTCAAATTTATTAGTAAAACCAGGTACCCCTATTTTTTCTAATTCAAAATTTAACTTCTCCAAGTTATTAAAAAAACTACGTCCATAATACACGCCAAGATGATACTCTGTTAGTTTTAACCCAAAATCATAGTTCTTTAAATTATTACTTTTTTCATAAGTATTTAGAATCGCATAAGGCAATTCCCCTCCAAATCCAATCAATGGATTATCTCCATTTAAATAGTCTAAATCTATTAAATAAACTTTATCATCTTCCTCAAATCGGCTATCTAATTTTAACGATTTAATAGTTCTTTCATCAAAACTTTGTCCATTTTTATAATACACAGGAATAGCCAAAACAGTTCCAAACAATGTCGAATCAGAAGAGGTATTAATTCTATTTGCTATCGATTTTAAATCATGTGAATAACATCTTTTCGCTTTTTTGTCAGCATGTAGATGACACCTTCCAAATTGCCCATAAAATTTTGAATTTGGATACTCAGAGTACACCTTAGTAAACTGACGATACATATAACGTTCACGGATAACTGGTGCTGCAAGACTACCTTCTCTCTCAGAAATAAACCACTCTTGTCCTTTTGAGACACTTTCTATGATTTGAGAATAAATTTCATATTTATCGCCTAGCTCTACCCTTAACAGGTCTGCATGTTTCTCTGATTCTGAAATAATAGTTTCAAACGTTTTCCACGCATCAACTTTGTCTCCGGTTAAATTAACACCTTCACCACCTTTATTATAAATTTCGTCAGGAGTAGCGTCTAGAAATTCAGAACTAACCAATGCTTGAATTGATTCATAAATCAACCCTGTCTCATTATCAATAGATAAAGAATCTACAATGTCATTCAAAGCAAAAATAGAAAACGCTGGAAATCGTTCTACATCTATACCATGCACCTTAATTCTACTCGCTGAATCAATTTTAGTATTTAACCTTTTAATATCCATAATCAACTCATAGAAATGAGGTGAATACTTATCTTTTAGAAACGATTTATATCTCGTATTATTATCCATTACAATACCTGTCATTACATAACCAATTGCAGGCCCTTGTTCAAATAGAAAATGATTTACATTTTGAGTTTTATTTAAATACGCCAGAATTTTATATTCCAACATAGAATTAACCGCACCAAATTGATGATTTTCACCTGTGAAAAACACTTTATATTTTTCTAATTCTGTTGTAGAAAATAATTTGTCAAATTCTGAAAAATCTTGAGTTTCATTGATATCAATAACGCTATATCTATCTTGAGATAAAACTATTGAAAGATTAAACGTAATTAACGCGAATAGTAAGACTTGTTTCATAATTGATAATTGACTCGCTTAAAATACGAATTAATTTTTAATTTTTCTTTTTTTTCTCATCAATCATTACAGTTGATATTGCTCTTACCCCTTCTGTTAAAGATTTAAATTGTGTAATAAATTCAATATTTTCTGATTTATTTAATTGTTTTAAAGTTTCGTTAATGGTTTCCATTTGGGACACTACGTTTGCCATTTCATTTCCACCAAATCCTTTTAGTTTTTGTTGACGTGTAAATTCTTCTAATATTAAATCCCATCTCACTTGTTCTTTATCATTAATAAAACCTGACATAATTTTAAACTTTAATAAATTAGCTTCTGCCCCTGTAGTTAAAGTTTGAGATTCATTTTCGTAATGCGACACAATTAATGTTTCTAACTCTTGTTGATTCATTAATGGATTTAATTTTTCAACAATTTTATTCATATCTCTATACGACCCTTGTAACTTGAAAGAAGGTTCTGTTCTATACAAATCCTCTTTACTTGCTGAATCTATATATTCTAAATTCACTTTTAACAATACATCACGCACTATAATAGCATTTTTAAGTAAGGCTACACTATCTGAAATATCTTCAGAGCTAAAAGAATGTTCCAATTCAACATCTTGTAATAACTTACCTTCTGCAACCTTAATTAAATTGTAAATATCATTTTTACCTTTATTGGCTAACTGCGCTAAAATTGGATTTGAGGTTAAACTGTTTTCAAGGTAACTCAGTTTGAATTCGGCTTCTGTATCTCCTAAAATATCTCCTAAATTATAAATATCTGCACGATTGGCTAACATATCAGGAATTTGAAATTTTTCACCACTTTCTGTATATGGATTACCAGCCATAACAACTGCTACTTTTTTACCTTTAAAATCGTAAGTTTTAGTCTTACCTTTGTAAACACCTTCAATTTTTCTTTGGGCATCACATAACGAAATAAATTTTTGTAATAATTCTGGATTACAATGCTGAATATCATCTAAGTACAACATGATATTATCACCCATTTCTAACGCTAAATTTAATTTATTTAACTCTTCTTTTGCAGTTGCATTATTTGCTTCTTCTGGATCCAAAGAGGTTACCTGATATCCAATTGCTGGACCATTAATTTTCATAAAAATCAAACCTAATCGATTCGCAATATATTCCATTAAGGTTGTTT
>Ga0256824_10000541_pt1 | contig 14624 bp, 14 predicted proteins | sample CV67metaG_FD_191570 | JGI IMG/M metagenome (GOLD analysis project Ga0256824, IMG submission 191570) | Hydrothermal vent microbial communities from East Pacific Rise, Pacific Ocean - CV67 | ecosystem: Environmental > Aquatic > Marine > Hydrothermal vents | place: Pacific Ocean: East Pacific Rise...
CTCTAACGCTTCTATGTCAGCTTGCACACTAGACATACGCTCTTCGGCTCTACTCATGTCACCACGTTCCTTTAAGATGTTACTACCTTTCTTAAAGGCGCGCCCTAGTTTTGTAGGTGTTGTGCGTCCAAAGAGTGCTCCTAAAACTGCTATACCTGTTTCTATCATAGAACTAGTAGAATCAGCTGCTTCTTTCTCTACACGTTCTTTGGCACGGCCTAGTCTATCAAGTAACGTTTTTTCTTTTTTTGAAAATCGTGTTTGAAGTTTTTCTATCTCACTCTCTTTTTTATCATTGAGCATATCTTGTAGTCTTACTTTAAAATCAACTTCTGACTCATTTACTTTTGATTCAAGCTTGGGTTTAACACAACGTAACAGTTCTAGGTTTTGCTCTCTGTAAAGTGACTCTTTTAGTTCACGTATGGCTTTTTTGAGCCCGTTATCATCTAATATAACGTTAGGGAGTGGCTGAAATTTTGCTTTGCTTGGTGCAGAGTGAGGGTAGTTTTCAAAATTCTCCTCTTCAATTCTAGCCTCTTCCCAGTCAAGGCTTTTTTGATTTTTCTCTACTGCTAAGGAAAGCACAAGTTCTCTCTCTTCATCTATCCCTTTTCGTTGATTGTAAAAGTGTACTTTGGCTAAGGCTCCCAAGGTCGGAGTATATTCATTGGTTTCACTTGGGTCAAACTCAAAATACTGAGAGATGGAGTCATCTATCTGTTGAATACTCTCTAAGTTACTCTTTTTTTGTATCATGGTATCTACAGTTTCTACCTCAATATTTTGCGCCTCTTTTTGTTCTTTCATTAAAGTGCTTATCTCGTCTCGTTTAAGTGGTCCTTTGAGGTAAGACAGTACCCAACGTGTTGAGAAGAGTCTTATATCTTCTAGGTGTGCCGACTTAAGAAAAAAAGTTCTTTTTTTGAGGTTGGCTAACAGTGTTTTTATTTCTTTTTTATCATAACTCGCCCCAACTTTGCCTCCAAGACCATCTATAACGCGTTCTATGTCTTGGGTAGTCTGCAACCTACCTATGAACCACGTTCCGATGTTAGAGAGCCCTTTATAGTCCAAGTCTACAGGGTTTTGCGTAGAGAGTACCACACCCACACCAAAAGCTCTAGCTTGTTTGAGAAGTAGAAGCATAGGTTCTTTACTTGGTGGGTTTTTCGTAGGCGGAAAAAATCCATAGATTTCATCCATGTAAAGTATGGTTTTTAATGCCGAAGTACCACTTTGCCTACGCATCCATGCGATGTATTTGTTAAGTAATAGTGTGACAAAAAACATACGTTCATTGTCATTGAGGTGAGAGATAGAAAAGATGGCTATTTTGGCTTTTCCATTTTCATCATAAAGAAGTTTTTGTATATCTAAGCTATCTCCTTGTAACCAAAGAGAAAAAGAGGGACTTGCCAGAAGTGCATTAAACTTTGTAGCCAATTTAAAACGTGCATCCTGAGGGTAAAAGTCATCTAAAGGTAAAACACCTATTTTTTTAAAGCTTGGCTTGATGATTTTGCCTATGAGACTCTCTATGCTCATATCTTCATTATTTATCCATGCTTTTGTGATGATTTGAGCCAAGAGAATGTATTCTTTAGACTCTAAGGGGTCAGCCACTATGCCCACAAGTGAAAGTAACGATACTGTTGTACTTTTCAAATATGAAGTAAACGTGTCACTGTCTTCCATTACATCACTCGGTGGTGTTTCAAGTGAGGACATAACATTGATAGAAACACCCGAAGAACTGCCTGGGGTATAGATGGTTTTAGGTACTGATTGAAGTTTGGCAGCACGCTGGGTCGTTTGTCCCCATGACTCTATGCCTTCTTTCCAGATAGTTGACATCTTTTTAGCATACTCTGAGACATCTTTCTCTTTTGCTCTTGCTTCATCTTCAACCCATGGTTCAAAGGCTTTAGCTGAGTAACTACTATCGACTAAACAAAGGTTACCCATATCACCCTTGGGGTCAATGATGATAGAAGGAATGTTATCAATAGCAGCTTCTTCTATAATACCAACTCCCAAACCTGTTTTTCCAGAACCTGTCATCCCTATAATAGCGGCATGTGTAGTGAAGTTTTTATTTTTAAGAAGGGTAAGTGCTTCTGTGGCTTCCATACTCTCTTTGTCTATATCTTTTCCAAGATAAAAGAGCCCTAACTTTTCATATATCTCTTGCATATTTATCCTTCTGTGGGTTAGCTTTGGGGTATAGTACTTGGCGTGGGTTGTTTCCCGCCTGGTCTAGTATTCGGTTGCGTAGTTCTTGGTCTTGTTGTCGGAGTAGGCTTCCCACCTTTATTTGGTTTTCTTTTATTTGGTGCAGGTACGATGGTTCCATTTGGTAAGATTTTAGAGCCGTCTTTAAAGACTTGTGTGCCATCAGGAAGTATTTTTCTTCCATCTCTCATGATTTGTGTCCCATCGGGTAAAACTTCCAGTACAGGATTCGTGATACCTTGTACCATAAAACTAATAGGCTCTTTACTCTGCTGTTTAATGAGAACCACTACTTTATCTTTTTCATGATATACATCAAAGAGTTCAACATCATTCATCACAGCATCTACTTCTACTCTATCATCCGATTTAAGAGGGAGTTTATAGGCATTACCTTCCATACGAACTAAAGTATTTTTACTTTTAAGTACTACCCAACAGACTTTTGCAACAGGAAGGTTATATAAAGAATTTTTTGTCTCATCTATGCAGAGTCTGGTAAATTCTTCTTTTTTTATCTCTAACTTTCCATCTGAACTTAAGATATCCAAAAAGAGTACTTTGGTTGCTTTGGTGATTTGTTTTGAATTTTTTAAGGCTTTGAGGAGGTGGTCATTGGAGTTTCTCATCATATCTACCACGGAAAAAAGTGGCACTATGATGAGTCCAAGTAAGGCAATGGAGATAAGGACTTCTATGAGGGTAAATGCTTTACGATTTGCCATCTATTTAGCCATCCATAAGTCCTACACGTACTGCTTCTTCATAAGAAGTTGTACCTTCTAACATCATTTCTCTTAACTCATCTGCAATGGTTCTCATACCTCTTTTAACCATAGCTTCTCTTACTTGAAAATCGTTGTATCCATCTTTCATCATCTCTTTTACTTCATCATCAATGATAAAAAGTTCACCTATGGCTTGTCGTCCTTTGTACCCTGTAAAGTCACAATTTTTACATCCTACTGGATGGAAAAAGAGTTTATCTTTAGGTACTTGTGCTTCTTCTGCAAATGCTGGGGAGAGGTAGTCTTCACGTTTACAGTCTGTACATAGTTTTCTTGCTAGTCTTTGTGCTAACACGCCTAGTAATGTAGAAGATATAAGAAAGTTTTCTATACCCATATCCATCAAACGGCTTAGTGCTGATGTTGCGTCATTAGTATGTAGCGTTGAAAGTAGTAAGTGGCCTGTGAGTGCCGAGCGTAGTCCTATTTCGGCTGTCTCTTGGTCACGCATTTCTCCTATCATAATAATATCTGGATCTTGTCTTAGTATGGAACGAAGTCCTGCTGAAAAGGTTAGTCCAACTTTGGTATTTACCTGTATTTGTGAAATATTATCTGCATTGTACTCTACTGGGTCTTCTACGGTAATAATGTTTTTATCTGGTGTAGCAACATGTTGTAAACATGCATGAAGTGTTGTTGATTTACCTGAACCTGTTGGTCCAGTTACGAGTATCATACCATGTGCATGTTGTAGGAGTTTATAGAGTGAGTCTGTCACATGGGGCTTAAACCCTAAAGACTCAAGTGTTGGTATATGCTCACTTTGTGCCAAGATACGCATAACCACTCTCTCACCATGATACGTAGGCAAGATAGAAACCCTTACATCGATACTTTTCCCAGAAATGCTTAGCTGTGTACGCCCATCTTGGGGTACTCTTTTCTCTGAAATGTCAAGATTTGAAATAACTTTAATACGGTTAATCACAAGATTGACAATGGTTTTGTCCAAATCAAGATGTTTTTTTAGCGCACCATCCATACGTAAACGTACTTCACCTTTACGTTCAGCACTCTCTATGTGAATATCACTCGCACCTTTTTGAATAGCTTGAAAAAAGAGTGAATTTACAAGCTTGATAATAGGTGCAGACTCTTCTGAAGAGAGTAAATCTTGTGAGTTACGAATGAACTCTAGTAAATCAGACTCTACTTCTATGAGTTCATCTGAAGTGGTGCCCATATCTTCAAAATCTGATCCTGTTTGAATCTCTAAAAATTTATTTTTGAGTCTTTCAAAACTTTCAGCATCGACGATAGTTACAGGGTATTCTAAAGAGAGTTTAGAAAAATAATTAAGGGCATCCCCTAAAGTATCTTCTTCAACAATAGCTGTTTTCACAGCATCTAGTTCAGAAAAAAGCAGTGAGTGCTTTATGGCAAGTTTATGATTTAACTCTTCTTCCCATAATGGTTCTAGGTTGACATCTTGTAGACGGGGAAAGTACATCTCTACTCCTCATCTTCCAGTAAATCTAGATTGTGTACATTTGCACGCACTTGTTTACGACGTATACGATTACTCGCTTTAGCTCCATTTCCACGCACTTCACTTTCCCGTCCAGCTTTTTGGTCTAGTCCTCTTCTTACAAAAGTATTGTATTTTGTCTGAATATTTTCAAGCTCCACAAGTGCACTACGTAAACGCTGCAAGTCTCCACTTTTTCTTACAATGTAAGGTGTAAGGTAAATGACCACATTCACTTGCGTCTCTACATCTGCATCAGAACGGAAAAGTCTACCTAAAACAGGTATCTCACCAAGTATGGGTACTTTGGTTGAGTTTTTACCTCCAGCACTCTTCATCAGTCCACCCAGAATGATAGTTTCACCATTGTTTACAATAGCATTGGTCACGACTTTACGCTTTGTAGTGGTTGGTCTGTCTGCCGCTGCACTTGAACCAGGGAGAATATCTTCTATCTCTGCTTCTACTTCTAATGTCACTTTGTTGTTACTAGAAAGTCTTGGTTTTACCTTGAGTGTAATCCCTATATCTTCTCTTGAGTAGCTGTTTATAATGTTTCCTTGCCCTGATGTAGACTGTTGCGCTTGTGTTAAGATGGACTGTGTTTGCCCCACTTGAATCGTTGCCTCTTTGTTGTTTGTACATAAGACAGAAGGCTCAGATAAAACCTGTGCTGCACCATTTTGTTTAAGTAAATCTAATTTTGCACCTAATGCAAAGACTTGACTAATTCCACTATCAAACTGAAATGGTCGATTATTGGTTGTAAATGCATTTCCATTGTTATCAAATCTTGTCTCCTCATTATTTAAAAACCCTAATAAGTTTTGAGAGATATTAAGTGATGATGCCCCTAAGTTTGCTGCCGCGGAAAAGAGTCCTTTTGAAGTAATTTTTCCTCCCTCAAATCCATATTTTATCCCCAGTTGCTCCGCTAAGTTGGTATTAATCTCAATAATACGTGCTTTCACATAGACTTGCGCCTGAGGTATATCAATCTTCTTAATAGTTTCACGTATATTTTTTATTTGCTCACCTGTTGCTAGAATAATAAGTGAATTTCGCTCTAAGTCTGAAACAACCATTGCCTTGCTTGGTGGCTTTCCACCTTTTTTTGGTCTTTTTACTGCTACAGAATTCATCTGTGCTACAAGCTTAGATAAGATTTTTTCCATCTCTTCTACGTTAGAGTTTTTAAGCCCAATGACGTACATCTTTTGTGTTTGGTCTTCACCTTTTAAGTCGAGTTGTTTGATGTAACGTATCATGCGGTTATTGTTTTCTGCTTTACCCACTAAGATGATGGAGTTGGTTGCCTCATCTTTAAAGACATCTACTTTTTCACTTTCTATGGTTTGAGGGAAAAGCTTTTTAGACATTGCTTGTGCATTGGTAAAAACATCTTTCACTGTAGAGTTTTGTAAACGTACAATGGTAGACTTTTTATCACCTCTTTCTTCTACCGCTTTAATGACTTTAGAAATAGCACGAAGCGTTCTAGGGTTTGCGGTAATAGCAAGTACATTGTTCTCTTTAAATGAAATCACTTTGGCACTTTTATGTAAAAGTGGCTTGATTTTAGCACGGATAACAGCAGCATTTGAGTTCTTTAGTGGGAACATCACTGTTTTCATGGTATCCCCATCTATGATAGAACTAACCTCGAGTCCTTCTCCTGCTGCATTGGAAGCTTTCACCACCTTGTAGTACTCCCCTTGATCAATAAGCGCTAAACCTTTCCCACCCAAGATAGAGTTTGCCAACGGTAAAAGGGAAGATTTTTTGATTCTAGTTGTTGCAATAAAATTAACTTTTCCTTTAATTTCACTTTCAATCAGTATATTTTTTTGTGTGATTTGAGAAATCATTTCAATAAAATCTTTAATATTTAAATTACGAAACTGTAAGTCTGCTTTACTTAAATATTCATCATTGCTATTTTTTTCTTCAGCATGTAGTCCTACAGACAGTATAAGCAATGCGCTCAATAGTATTTTAGTTAATTTCATATTCTAACTCCATTTCTTCTTTACCTCTTTGTATCACCAAAGTAAGGTTATCGATATTTTGAATGTTTTTATACACACCGAAAGCTGCATTATAACTATTTATCTCTTGTCCATTGATGGACTTGATGACATCATCTCTTTTTATCCCTAGTTTGGCAAAAGGTGAGTCTCTCCGAACAAAGGTGATACGAAAACCTGCCAAGTCTTTACCATTTCTTACTTCACCAATACCCACATTTTTATAGATGTCATCCATATTTTTTGCGTAATGGTCAAGCAGTGTACGGTCAATCACTTTATGGTCACCTGCATCTGTAACATCACCTTCTGCTATTTTAGCTTTAGGTTTTCTTGTTACTGGTTTACTAACTACTGGTTTTACAGATGCTTTTCCTGATGACTTACTTTTAAGAAGTAAGACCTTATAGGTTTTTGAGTTTTTAGAGAAGGTCGCAAAGTTATTACCTGCACCTTGAAGTACAAAACCGTTAATGTCATCACCACGAGAAAGTACTTTTGTTTTTGACTTATGTTCTACCGTAATCACAGTGACATCTGCTGCATTGTAGATGGCTAAAAGTTTGATCTCTTTAATGCTTCCTGAGGCTTGTTTCACTGGTGCTTTAGTTGGCGTAGCCACAGGTGCTGCTGCTTCATTGGGAGTAAGCTTTACCCTATAGTAAAGGGCTTTGCCTCCCTTTTGTGCCATATGGTCTACTCCTGAGGAAGGCAGCCACAGTACCTCAAGCACAAACCATACAATTTTTACTAGCAATAAAAGTACAAGTATCCCTAAGACACCTTTAAATACTTCGGGTTTAAAAAGATGTTTCATAGTACCATCCTTTCTCGTCTTTTTTAAGTTTAGGTTTGAGCATCTCTATGCCCTTACTTTCGTTAAAGTCTAAACGCAACGTTTTGTCAGCCAAAGCGGCTGCACCACTTAAACCACCAAAAGAACCTTCTGCCTCTACACTGATGTTCAGTGGATTCCATACTGCATGTGTCACAGTAGCTTGTTCTGTGCGTGTAGGTGCCATATTTTTAAGTGAGTCATCTAGGTGGAGTTTGTCTAGTGTTACTTGCGTATAAAACAAGAGTGTAAAAAACTTTACCTTCTCAACACTTGCAAGCTTGATACCTTTAGCATACACATCAGCTTCATTTAGTGTTAAAGAGAAAAGCCCTTCATCAATATTTTTTTCATTGATTTTAATACCATTTTTAGCAAGCTCTTTTTCTAGCTTATAGTAGAGTTCTTGTTTGGGCATCAGTACCAACAAAGCAAACCATATCACTGCGATGGTGATGAAAATCTTTTTTACCATTTGCATTTGAACTCCACGTTATAGGTTGACCCTGTTTTCTTTATGTCTAAAAGACGTACTTCTACAGGTAGATTTAAAATCTTTGTAGTGAGTTTGTTGAGTTCGTTTGAGCTAAGTCCTGTGTAGGTAGCAGTGACCTTCTTACTTTTTTTGCTCCACTTTACTTTAGAAGCAGGGATGAGCGTTTGAAGTGCTACTATTTTTTTAGTCGTTTTTTTGTTTGCCCATACTTTTTTAAGGGCTATGACTTCTTTGATTTCACCTAAGGAGTTTTGTACTCTTTGTACTTCTTTTGCTTGTGAAGTAACTTGGTTATGCTTATACGCATAGGCACCTAACATCACCACAAAGGCACCTAGTGCGATGAGTTCATTTTGATATCGTTTCCAACTCATAGTGTCCCCTCTATGCGTAAGTCAGTACTGCCTTTGACCTTTGCTGTGTTGTAATGTGCTTTTTTAGCCAGTTCTTTCACGCGCTTTGCCACATCGGCACTGGCACATGAAAACTGTGCTTGAAAACCTTTCTCATCTGTATGCAAAGAAGTTAAAGTCACCCCTTTAAATATCATGCCAGAGAAAGCTTTAATGGCATCTCTTTTTTTACGCTCTTTTGTATCAATCGTTCTATATTTATCGACAATGCCTTGTCGTGTATAGCTACTTTGGAATGCGGGGTATGATTCATATAGACTTTCTAACTCTGCGCCTGCTGATTCATTCTCCCCCCCATAGCGTGAGCCTTCAAATACAAACATCCCGGCAAAAAGCATAAAGACTGCCGCCAGAGAAAGTGCCTGCTTCTGCGTAAGTACAGAACTTGAACTTCCCTGAAGCGTCACTCCTCTTTTAGGTGTGAAACTACTGTCAAACACCAAAGATGGTTCTTCTTCATTTCCTAGTGCTATACGAGGAACTACTACTACGGTATCATCAAGGGCAACGAGTGCTTCTTTTTCATTGAGTGCTAAAGGTGAAGAGAAAGAGCTAAGTGCCTGTTGTGCAAAAAAGATTTTAGAAACCTTTTCAAGCGTGATGCCTTTACTCTCCAAAAATACTGTAATACTATCTATATCATAAGCAATGAATGCCCAAGTATCTTCTTCTTTGGTTACCATGTAATTGTAGTTACCACCCTCTTCAAGTAAGCCTTCAAAAAGTGATGGTGCTATCTTCTTTGCTTGGTAGGCATACTTCACAGGTAGTGCCTCTTTTTTAAGTGTATAAAACTGTGGGGTAAGCATCACATTGACACTCTCTACCAAAGCCACTCTCTCCATAGCAGAATGCGCAAGAAGTAAGTCTTTATTATTTCCCATAAAATTCAAAATGTTTTGCCTCTCCTTGAATATATTCAAATCTAAATTTGTACTGTTCACCTGCACTTTTGTAAGAGACTGTACATTCACTCTCTTCTAAAAAGTTTTTACCTGCAATAATGTTTTTTCTACTTGCATACTCTCCACCATTGTCGTTGACAAAAGATTGTAAGCTTCCTTTTTCCGGATCAGAGTGCCACTCTTTTACTGACTGCAAGTCTATATCGAACAGCAAGGCAATGAGCTCAGGCGAACTATACTCAGCGTCTATTACCTTAGCCTTACTTGAGAAAGTAAAATACTTTTTCCATGGTACAGCACTTGCTTTTGTGTCATCAACCTCTAGTTGATAGTTGGAAACAATTTGCGCAAATTGTTTGTATGATATGATACCGTTTTTTTGTCTAAGTCTGCTGTACTCTTTTTTAACAAACTTCTCTTTACCCCCTGTCTCTTCAGCAAGCATCTCTTGCAACCTTGAGGCATCTTCTAGGTTATAGTTTTGTGAGAGTACATCAAACACTGTTTGGGCAATACTATATTGTTCTCTCATGCCTTTTTGTTCTTCCATGGCAAGCCAGTTTATATTGACACCACTAGAGAGTGCCTGACAACGTAACATCATTTGAAACCTACCGTCTGGAGAACGTAGGGGTACGGGGAACATATACAGTGTAGAAAAAAGGCTTTTTTTCTTTTTAAAACGAGAAAATACACTCGTGATGTCTGCATAATAGACATCGGCTTGTATCATTGCTGTGGTGTCTGCTGAATCATGCTGTACTTCTTTAAAGTAACTCAAGAGTACCATAGTGAGCCCTATGATGATGAGTAGAACAGAAAACGTCACCATAAGGGCAAACCCTGATCTATGCTTAACAGTAGTACCGAGAAATGCAGTTTTATCCATCTAAAAGCTCTATTAAAGTAAAATTTGTAAAATTAATTATTAAATATATTTTTGAAATATTATACCAAAGCAAACTAAAGGATGCACATGAATACACAAAGCTCACTCAGAACTGGTTTCTCCCTTATAGAACTTCTTATCGTTATTGTTATCCTTGGAGGACTTATGGCAGTGGTAGCTCCTGGACTTATGGACTCCCAAAGAAAAGCAACGAGAAATACGATGTGTCTCTCTATGAATGACCTTAAAGGTCGTTTTGAGCAGTTTGAACTAGACAATGGTACGCTACCTGACACAGAGGAGGGTATACAAGCACTTCTTTCTAACCCAGATGCAGATAAATACCCTAACTACCCAGTAGCACCTTACTTAAAGAAAATCAAAAAAGATGCATGGAATACTCCTTTTATCTACATCAGAAAAGGCTCAGATATTGAAATCATCTCTTTTGCAGCAGACAGAAGAGAAGGTGGAGAAGAGTGGGACAAAGACATCTTGCTTAGTGCGTGTAACAAATAGCCTTACATGTTTCACCAAAAAAGATACCATATGCGTAAGGGGTTCTCCCTTATAGAACTTCTTATTGTGGTGGTTATCATTTCTCTAGTCTATGCTTTAGGCTTTTCTAACTTTAAAATACGCAAAGCTGCCCCAAAGGCACTGACCCCTCTTAACCTCAAAGAGACCATCGTCAAATCTGAATTTTTTAATGGACATGCCACCCTTATGTGTGTCAACAAATGCCGTAATTGCTACTTACGACAAGGGGTTTCCTCCCCCTTTAGAGCCTACTCCAACAAAATAGACCTCACTAACATCAAAGCGTACACGGTAGATGAACGAGAGTCACTCAGACGTTTAGAGTATGAACGCTATGACGATAAAAAGATTTGCCTCGTCATGGACTTCTACAACAACGGAAGCTCTACGCAAATCATACTTGAAGATGACAAGGGTGCTTACTTTTTACCTGCATTTTTTGGAGAACCAAAACACTTTGACTCTCCTGATGATGCCAAAACCTACTGGCTAGAACAGAGTAGTAGTGTATCAAATAGTGGAGATTATTATTGATGAGAAGTTTACGTCCTGCCTTTACGCTTATTGAGATTTTAATCGCTGTTTCCATTTTGTCTGTGACTTTTGTCTATGTACTCAAAGTCCATAGTGACAATGCCAAACACATTGTCTACCTTTCAGAGCGAAATAAACATGCATTAGAAGATTCACTCTATCTCAGTAAAAACATTTTACGCTACCACAAAGACAATAAATCTGCCTATGATATACTAGAGCGTCATGTGAAAGTAAAAGAAGATGAGAGTCGTAGCATTTTGAAAAAAAGTAGCAGAAACATTTTTATCCCTGAAGAGATAAAAATCATCCCTCCCCCAGAGACACGGGGGCCTACTGCCATCGTCAATGAAGTCAAATTAAAAGACAAGCATTCATCTATCTATTGGCATTTTAAAATACAATCATTTTAGAAATCTTTTACCGTTTTTGAAGAGGTTTTAATAAAGGCGATAAAAAGCCCTAATCCTGTGAGCATAAGCAGTGTATTCCCTATAAGGTCATGCGACCAGTAAAAGTCCTCATGCCCCTCTCCTGTCTGAGTCACATACACAACCAGCAAGATACGTGCCACATTTACTACAGAAAAAAGTACATACCCTAGAGCCATCCAGAGTATTTTGTGTCCTATACTGGAGGGGTATGCCAAAATAGAAGCAAACAAAAAGAGTATAGGTATCACTCCATTACACGCTTTGTTAATGATGATTTTATAGTATGGGTTTATCCAGATATCTATGCCTTTGAGTTGTTCTGGTGCTAAAAACATATCGAGGAAATAGAGCGTGAGTTTCGTCTGCCCTTCATTGAGTAGATTCGAAACTGCGGAGGTAGGTGCATAGAAAAAAACAAACAACAGTGCTAAAAAAAGAAAATACAAGGCTACAAATCGTTTCATGAAGACACTATAACAAGATACAGCTAAAAAAGTTATAATACTAGCAACTAAGAATTAAGGATATATCTGGGATGCTTTTCAAGTATAAAGGTTTTGACAAATCAGGTAAAAAGGTTAAAGGTACAGTAGATGCCAGTTCCGTGGAAGAAGCAGGACAGAAGCTTAAAAACCGTGGCATTTACCATGAGGGACTTACCCCTACTAAAGAGTTTTCACTCGAAGCCTTTTCAAAACGTCAGATGCCAGGAGACTTACTGGCTACTTTTTCTAAAGAGCTTTCTTCCTACCTCAACTCAGGGATGACCATACTCACGGCCATCAAACTACTAGAGAACCAGCATGAGGGCGAAAAGCGTTATGTCTCTTTTTTAAACTCTCTTAAAACCATGATAGACGAAGGTAAGTCACTTTACCATGCACTTAACACCCAAAAAGTCTATGCCATGCCTGATTTCTACCTACAAAGTCTCAATGTTGCAGGACAAAGTGGAAAGATGGTAGAAGTACTCACAAACATGGCAAACTTCTTCTCTGCACAAAATAAAGTAAAAAAACAAGTCAAAGGTGCGATGATTTATCCTTCGGTTATCTTTATCGTTGCCATTTTGATTATCGCTTTTTTACTTGTTTCTGTGGTCCCTGAAATCACACAAATCTTTGAAGACACAGACCAAGAACTACCACCGATTACGCAGTTTGTTGTGAATGCCAGTGATTTTCTCATTGCACACTATGTGGGCATACTCGTGGGCATTATAGTGTTTATTGTTGCATTTAAGTTAGCCTATGCGAAGATTGATACTTTTCACAGACTCATCGATGCTTGGATGATGAAAGTTCCTCTCATAGGTACGCTTATACAGAACCATGAGTTAGGACGTTTTTCTTACATACTTTCACTTATGCTTAGTTCTGGTGTCGCCTATGCACAAGCTGTACAACTTGCCAAAGCTACTTTTGGGAACTATGGACTAAGAGACCTCTTTGACAAAGCTGCAGTAAAAGTACTAGAAGGAAATAAACTCTCTAACTCTTTACAGCTCGTACGTGGTGCAAAGATAAAACGAAACTTTATGCAAACACTCGCTCTGGGTGAAGAGTCTAGTGAAGTGGCTGAGGTTCTTGCAAATACTTCAGCACTTTACGCAGAAGAAAATGACGATAAACTTAATATTTTGCTTAGCCTACTTAACCCTTTTATGATGCTGATGATTGGTGGGTTTGTGGGAATTATTATCGCGGCGATGATGCTTCCTATCTTTACCATGACTCAAGGGCTTAACTAAGATGGCGAAACAACGCTTTAGAAATGTCAAACAAGGGAAGCAGAAAGTTACAGAAGAAACGTCTAACAAACCTACACTTCCCTACGCAAAAGTCTCTGCTAAAATAAAAGCTTTTCTTACCGATAGCTTTATGCTTATGATGCCCATTCTTTATGTGGTTATCTACTTTATCATGGGTGGGAGAGAAGGTTTTGCTGAACAAAAGATGTTGGGGTGGTTCTATATCTTCATTCCGCTTGTTCTTGTGCAGACACTTTTTATGATGAAAACAGCACAAACGCCAGGGTATCGTGCCTATAATATAGAGATAATTGACGAACAGACGGGTAAAAAACCTACGGCATTTATCATACTCTTTAGAAACCTTTGCGCTGTGCTTTCCTTTTTTACCTTTTTTGGTTGGACGATGATGTTTTTTAGGAAAGATGCAAAAACCCTCCATGACTTGCTAAGCCGTACAGCGGTTATACAAAAATCATGACAGAAACAAAGTCCTTGCTCTCTCCTTTCTCTCTGTTCTTAGGGGCATACTACTTTTTTTACTTTGCTTTAGTGGGTGTCTATGTCATCTTTATGCCTAAAGTTCTACTGGAGCTCTCCTACTCTACTGTTGAAGTAGGCATCATTTATGCAGCTGCGCCATTTATGCGTTTTTTACTCCCCTTTGTCTTTCGTCATTGGGTAGCACTTACCCCTAAAGTCTATGTCATTGCCCTCATGTTTACCTTTGTAGGAACCCTACTTTTTTTAACTACGGTGGAACATTTTTGGTTTTACTTGTCTGCCAATTTACTCTTTGGTGCATCTATGGGTATCTCCCTTCCTTATGTTGAAACCATTGCATTAAGTACACTGTCCAAAAGCCGCTATGGGAAAGTGCGCCTTTGGGGTTCCCTAGGCTTTATGGGTATTGCCTTATGGCTGGGTAAGGTATTGAGTTCACCATACGAAGCACTCTACTATTTAGCGGCTATGGCATTTTTAACACTTCTCTTTGGAGTATACTTAGTAAAATTTGACCAAACTTCCCATGATGCAGTCCAAGATGATGCCTCTTTTTCTTTAAGTAAATACTGGGCATTTTGGACATCTATATTCCTCATGCAAGTAGGGTTTGGAGGCTTTTATAACTTCTTTACTATTTACGAAACTTCTCATGGTATTTCACTAGAGATGACTTCATGGATGTGGAGTTTTGGAGTCATCTGTGAGATTGTCATGCTCTATTTTCAAGGGCCACTTTTACAACGTAACCTACTCAACATTTTACAGTTTGCTACTCTAGTGACTGCCTTTAGATGGCTCTT
>Ga0256824_10000542_pt1 | contig 14609 bp, 10 predicted proteins | sample CV67metaG_FD_191570 | JGI IMG/M metagenome (GOLD analysis project Ga0256824, IMG submission 191570) | Hydrothermal vent microbial communities from East Pacific Rise, Pacific Ocean - CV67 | ecosystem: Environmental > Aquatic > Marine > Hydrothermal vents | place: Pacific Ocean: East Pacific Rise...
TTATTCCTTCCTGTCTCTTTAGCTTTATAGAGTGCTTCATCTGCTCTTAGTATCATCTCTTTTAATGTATCATCCATTTTAAATTCTGTTATTCCAAAACTACAGGTTATATTTTTAGGTATATTAAATTTTTTCTTCTTAATATGTTTTCTTAAACTATTCGCTATCTCTATACCCTTTTCAATACTTACATCAAATGTAAGGACAAACTCTTCTCCACCCCATCTAGCAAAAATATCACTATCTCTTGTATGATTCTTAATTAATTTAACCACATCTTTTAGTATCTCATCACCAGCTAAATGACCATATACATCATTAACTTTTTTAAAAAAATCAATATCTAAGATAATAAAAACAAAATATTTTTGTTCAGTTCTAGCAATAGTTATTTTTCTATCTATAAGTCTGTGAAACATATTTCTATTGTAAATTTTTGTTAAAGCATCATAATTTGCTTCATATTTATATTCTAATGATAATTGAGATACCTGTGTTATATCTGTTAAGGTTATAATATATTGAGTATGAAAAATAGTTGCTTTTATATTAAAAATATATTCATTGTTGTTTTTATTTATCTTAATTAAAATATCTTCTTTACTAGAAAGTTTTATAACTTCATCTATCCATAAAGATTCATAAGATTCATTAAATGGGAAATAACCATCATCTTTAACAAAGACAGAATTTATACACCCATATCTTTTTTGAAACTCTTTTAAGTTTTTTAAACTAAAAAAATCTAAAAGAGCTTTATTTACACTTAATGCTTTAGTTCCATCTGTTACTAAAATCATATTGTTTTGTAAATCTAGTATATTTTGAGTATATTCTTTCTCTTTTTTTAATTGTTCACTTTTTTCTTTTAATTTCAAATGAAAAGCTAAGCGAGAAAAAAGTTCAGCATGATTAAATGGTTTATTTATATAATCATCCCCACCAACTTTAAAACACTCTTCTATAGTTTTATCATCCCTTTTAGCTGTTACAAAAATTACAGGTATATCTTTTGTTTTCTTATTTGATTTTATCATTTTACAAGCTTCATACCCATCTATCTCAGGCATCATTATATCTAGTAAAATAATATCTATTTTTTGACGAAGTAAAATTGCTAACCCTTCATTTGCTGAAGATGCTATAAGTACATTATAAGAATCACCATTTAAACTCTCTATAACACTTTGAAGTGTAAACAAATTTGTTTCAATATCATCTATACATAGTATTGTTTTTTTCATTATGCTACTTTTTTAAACACTTTACAGTTTTCACTGCATTGTTGAAATTTACTTGTAAACTCTTCCACTATTGACTCACTTTCACCTAAAATCAAATGTCCACCAAATGTTAAAGAATCATAAAAAAGTTGAAATACTTTTAATTGTAAACTATAATCAAAATAAATAAGTACATTTTTACATATTATAATATTAAATTCATTAAAAGAACTATCTTCAATTAAATTGTGCTGAAAAAAAAGTGTTTTTTTCTTAATTTCATCTTTAATTACAATGTAATTATTGTTTTGTAAAACATAGTCATCTAAAGTTCTATCTGTAAAAATAGTTTTAAAATTATTTTTTGCTAAAATATATGATTCTTTTGAGTAGATTCCATTTTTAGCTTCTTCTAAAATAACATTATTAAAATCTGTCGCATATATTATAGATTTATTTAAAAAACCTAATCTATCTAGTAAAATAGCCATAGAATAGACCTCTTCCCCACTACTACATCCTGCACTCCAAACTTTAATATTGTAAGAATTTTTATGGTACTTAGTTAAAAATTTAATTGTATTTTTAAAAGATTCTGGCTTTCTAAAAAACTCTGTTACATTTATGGATACTTCTAAAAAGAAAGCCTTAAAAGCACTTTGATTAAATAAAATCATCCCCACAACATCTCTCATAGATTTAATGCTATATTTTGACATATATCTATCTATTCTACGATGAATCATATCTCTATGATAGAATCTAAAATCATAATTATATTTTTTATACACCATATCTAAAAGGTACTCTATCCACAATTCTTTATCAATATTTTTATTTATAATCTCTATATATAAAATAATATCATTGAGATTTAAAATACAATCTTCTATATTAAAATTTAGTTGATTTTGAACTTTGAATTTAGATTCAGACTCATAAATAATGAGTAAATTTTCTCTAAAATATTTAGAAAAAGATTCATAACATAAAGAGAGAGAAGATTCATTTTTATAGTTTGTAATAACAAACTTTCCATCTTTGACCTCCAAAACTTTTTCTAAAGGAGAAATATAAATATACCCTTTTTGTATTACATCACCATTATTAACATATATAACTTTATTATTTGTATATTTTTCTATATCTTCTTTAATATATTGAGTAACAACGAATGAACTATTTTCAAAATTTGATTCTTTAACAATATCTATAACTTTTTTGGATAAATCAGAACTACCACCAAATAAAATAACATCAATTTTATCTAGTTTTCTACTATTTGTAAGTAGAGATTCAAACTTTACATTAAAACCTAGTCTATTAAAATAACGATTTAATTTATTCTTATATGTTGTGATTCTAATATTTTTATGATTTTCAACTATCTCTTTATAAAAAATATCTACTATCATCTTATCCACTGTATAAATTCTATAAAACTCAATATACCAAGATAAATACTTTTTAGTTAACAAAACTTCTAAATTTTCTATATCCTCATTTGTTAATGGATACTCAAAGGTAATATAGCAATCACCTTTTGATTCAAAAAATTTAAGCACTTATTTTATCCAAGCTTTTATCATAGAGATTAAAGCATTATGATTTATAGGTTTTGCTAAGTAATCGTTAGCACCAGCATCTAAACATTTTTGTCTATCTTCTACCATTGTTTTAGCAGTTACCGCGATTATGGGAATCTTACCAAAATTACTATTTGACCGAATATTTTGCATAGCAACAAGACCATCCATTATAGGCATCATAATATCCATTAACACTATGTCTATGTTTTCCTCATTATTTAAAACCTCTATGGCTTCTTTACCGTTAAAAGCACTATAAACTTCAGCATCCATACTCTCTAATGTAGATGTTAATGTAAAAATATTTCTACTATCATCATCAACAATTAAAATATTTTTACCCTTTAAAGTATGCTCATTTATAGAATCTACATCTTCACTTTCAACAATTTTTACTGGCTTAAACTCTTTTTCTGATGCTTTAATTAGATTCTGGAATTTTTCTTCAACTTCAAGATTTTGAATCTCTTTCTTTATACCTTTTATAGTTGGTAATTTAATAGTAAATATTGTACCTTTACCAAATTCACTTTCAACTAGAATCTCACCATCCATTAAATCAACTATAGTTTTAGATATAGAAAGTCCAAGACCTGTTCCACCAAACTCTCTACTTATACTTCCATCAACTTGTTTAAATGCTTCAAAAATAGTTTGAAGTTTATCTTGTGGGATTCCAATTCCACTATCTATAACTTTAATTAAAATACTATTATTAACTTTTTCAATTTTTAAAGAAACTGAACCGATTTTAGTAAATTTAAAAGAGTTACTTAAAAGATTTTTAAGCACTTGAGATAATTTTGCTTTATCTGTTAAAAGATTATCTTGAAAATTATCTTTAGTTATAAAATTTACTTTTTTATCTTCTGCTATTGGATTAAACAATCCTCTCATCTCATTTATAATCTCAGTAGAAGATACTTCTTCATAGATTAGTTCCATATTTCCTGATTCTATTTTACTTAAATCTAAAATATCATTAATTAACAATAGTAAGTCATTACCAGCTTTATGAATCACTGATGTTTGCTCTATCTCTTTTTCACCAAGTGTTTGATTTTTATTTTGTGTAAGTAATTTTGACAGTAGTATAATTGAGTTTAAAGGTGTTCTTAACTCATGACTCATATTTGCCAAAAATTCACTTTTATATTTAGATGCTTTTTCTAACTCATCTGCTCTTCTGTCAATCTCTTGTTTAGCTTGAGCTAAAACTTCATTTTTATTTTGTAACTCTTTAGATTGTAGAGTAAGCTGTTGCTGTTGCTCTTCCATCTGAACATTAGATTCTTGAAGCTCTTCACTTTGAACTTGAAGCTCTTCATAAGCCTCTTGAGATTTTTCAAGTAAAACTTTTATTTGAACATTTTGACTTGTTGTATGTAATGCTGTTGCGAAAATACTCGCTATTTTATTTAAGTAATTTTTTTGAATATTTGTTAATGGCTCAAAACTCATTAACTCTATAACTCCAAAAAGCTCCCCTTCATGTATAAGTGGAAATGCGAAAACTTCTTTAGGTTTAGAGAGTGTTGTTCCACTCTCTACATTGTAATTATTGTCTTTTATATTTCTTAAAAGAATCGCTTCTCTCTCTAAAGCAACCTGACCAACTATCCCCTCACCCAATTTAAACACATTAGATAGATTCTCTCTATCTACATAAGCAAATGAAGCTATTAACTTTAACTCTTTTTTCTCTTTATCATAACTATAAGTAACTCCACTACTAGCATTTACATAACGACAAGCCATAGATATAGCCTCTTTTGCTAGTTCAATAGTTTCTGTAATTCCTGTTAATTTATCACTAAATTTACCAATACCTTCACTAAAATATATCTCATTTTTATTTTGAATATCAGATTCTTTTAGTATGTTTGTCATTGTTTCAAGTGCTATACCAAGTTCATCGTTTTTAGATTTAATCTCTATTGAATTGCTAAAATCATTTTGTGAAATAGCATTTGCTTGTTTTAGAATATTTTTCAAATACTCTATCATATTTAAAATGGCGAGACCTAGTCTATCATCATCACTTTTAACTTTATATTTAATATCTAGTTCACCTAAAGCTATAGATTCTGCTACCTCTGTAATAAGTTCAAGATACTCCACCATATCAAGAAGAGCAAGTCCCAATTTATCATCAGAATTTTTAGCAACTACATCCACACCATAATTACCTTTTGCTAAATTTTGAGATAAATTAGTTATCTCTTTTAACCTATTTGTCATTCTACTAATTGCTAAACCTAATTCATCATTTTGACTAAGTAGCCGAATCTCTTGTGTAAAATTACCATCAGCAACAGAATTAGCCTGTTTTATTGTTTTTTCTATAGCATCAACAAGGATAGATGTAGATTTTACTATTTCACCTATCTCATCTTCAGCATTATAAACTATAGATTCTTTTTGTATTTCACCATTTGAAAGTAACTTTAATTGCCTTGTTATTTTAGTTAATGGATTCATAAGTTTAGATATATACCTATCGATAAGTAAAAAACCGAATAAAAGAACAACTAGTAAAATTAAAAAGAATATTTTTATAAAAATATCTAAAGATGAAAGAGCAATACTTTCATCAATCTCTGTAACAAGATACCAAAACCTATACCTATTTTCTACTTTATTTGGATAAATTTTATGCATAGAAAATATTTTCTTATTTTCTATAAATGTTATTTCATCTTTATCTTTAAACCTAGCCAAAATCCCTTTGTAGTCTCTTTCAAAATTATAATCATTCCCTAGTTGAAAACCCCATCTTTTTGTTTTATCTCCTATAAAAAGATAATAACCATCTTCATTTAAAAGGTAGTATTTTTGGGAATCTCTTGTTTTATCTACCGCTTTAGCACTAGCTATCTCCCCTAAAATATAAGAAGCATTTACACTAATGACTATGACACCTTTTAAAACTCCATTACTATTAATTAATGGCGATGAATACCTTATAACAGGGGTAATTGGCTTTGTTATTTGTCCATACTCCATATTCAGATTCATCTCAGATATATAAAACTCCCCTCTTTTTAGTTTTATAGCTTCCTTAAAATACTTTTTATGTGATTTATTTTGTAGTTTATCATCATCAACTAAAATAATATTGTCATTTGTTTTATCATATTTTATAGAAACTACTTCTAAACCATTAGCATCTATGATTCGTATTTTATAATGAAGCTTCTTATTTTGTAAGTAATCTTTTAAAGCAGATGTATAAATATTTTTCCAATATTTTATTTTTCTTTTATCTTTTAAATCTCCCCATACCAAAAGTTTTTCTAAGGCATAAAAATTTGCGTTATATATAACATCTTCAGGTATTGTTCCTAAAAGACCTTTTATTTTATTTGACAAGGCTTTTGTTTCACCTTTATTTATTAGTAAAGCAGAACTTATGTAAGAATCTTTAGCACTTTTAAAACCAAACCAACCAACAGCACTTACTGCGATTATAATCACACTAAGAAATAAAAAAAGTATTTTATTTTTAATCGATAAATTCATCTTAGCTACCTTTTATTTAAACTATGAATTAAATTTAATTTTCTTAAATTCCAACTTACAAGCTGTTCAACCTCAATAGAAGTTTTTGTGTTGTACTTAACTGCAACAGGAGTAATTAAGTCTATACCTATATATGCTTTTATTGTTTGAAGTTCTGCTATTATCATCTGTGTAATTGTATAAACTTCTCCTGATGTTTTTTCACCTTTTTTAAACTCTGAAAAATCTACAAAATCAATCCCTGCTCCAATTTGAAGTTCTCTTATTTTATCTAGTATATTCATACATAAATTAAAAACATCTTCTGAAGTCGCCATAAGATTTTTCTTTTTTGGAATTGTTTTATCTTTTATATGAAAATGTTGTAAAATAAGTGTTAAATCATCATAAAGTCTCATCTGCTCTCCAAAAACATAAGATGTTGTAACTCCAGCATCATTAAGTTTATCTATGATTTTTGAGATATGTGTTAAAGAGTTATAGACATCAATAGGTGTTTTATCTTTATATTTTTGTTCTTTAAAAATTGGACTTTTTATACCTTCTCTAATTTTAAAAATTTTTAATTCTGTCAAGATTCTAAGAGTCTGCTCATATACTAAATCTGGATTTAAGTTTAAAACAGGTGCCATATTTACTGGTTCTATGATTGGTAAATTATATTTATCTCTTAACATATTAATTTTAACCATTATTTCATAAGTCATCTGCCAAGTATTTCTAGGCTTTAACTTTGTTGATATATGTGTTCTTTGTATAATTTCATTATGATTATATTCAATTCCTTTATATTTTAACAAAAAATGAACCTCGTCAGATATAAGCATAACCTTAGAATAAACATCATTTGGTGTGATATTTTTCGCAGATAAACTCAATGTCAATAAAAATAATAACACTATCTTTTTCATCTAAAATCCTTTAAAATTAATTTTACTATATTAACTGTTGTTTTATAAACTCCATATAATGTCCCTCTTCAAACTCCAACTCTTTATGTGTTCCCCGTTGTATAATCTCACCAGATTCTAAAACATAGATAATATCAGCACTTTTAACCGTACTTAGTCTATGTGCTATGGTTATAACTGTTTTATCTTTCAAGATTGGTTTTAGTGCTACATGAAGTTTTAACTCTGTATGAACATCTAAAGCAGAGGTAGATTCATCAAAAATCACAATAGACGGGTTTGCTATTATCATCCTTGCTATACTTAGTCTTTGTCTTTGCCCACCTGAAAGTCTAACTCCGTGTCTTCCAACCACTGTTTCAAGACCATCTTCCATATTCTCTATCATATCTGTTAGTTGTGCTATCTCTAGTGCTTTGTGTATAGAATCATCACTTATAGAATCTTCACCCATTGTTATGTTAAATCTCAAAGTTGAATTAAAAAGTATAGGCATCTGAAGAACTAAAAATATTTCCTCTCTAAGTGAGCTTTTACTTAAATCTTCAATATCGATTCCATTATATTTTTGCTCACCACTTCGTTTTTCATAAAATCCAGATATAACTTGAGCAAGTGTTGTTTTACCACTTCCACTAGCTCCAATTAAAGCTATTTTTGAACCTGACTTTATAGTTAGAGAGATATTTTTTAAAATTGGTTTATCGTTAGAGTATGAAAAGTTTAATTTTTTTAAAGCTATATCTACCTTTTTAGAGTTAAGATTCTTAGTACCTGTTTGCTCTGTTTTTAAAGATAGAATCTTATTAATCCTATCTAAAGCACCCATAGCTGATGAGTAACTATATTGGATTGAGAGTATATCTTGAACAGGTGTCATAATAAACCATATATAACCAAACATCGCAAACATCATACCTATACTTAGGTCACTATAAACAACTAGAATCAATCCTGTTGCTCTTAGAATCTCAAACATCGCTAAAAAAATGGTATATGATAGTTTCTCATAAGCTACACTTTTATAACCAAACTCATTTGATGTTGTTTTTACACTGTTAGCATAGTTAATGGCTTTAGAGAAAAAATACTCCTCTTTATTTGAAGCTTTAATCTGCCCATATAACTCTAGTGTTTCACCAATATTATCTTGAAAATCTGCTACTGCTTGATTCTCATCTTTTTTAAGTCTACCAACTATCTTAGACATCTTCTTACTTAAAAGCATTATAAGTGGTTGAATAAAAAGAATCATAACCCCTAAGATAGGGTTTATCATAATCATAACAACACCAACACCTAAAAGTGTTAAAACTGAAGATACAAATTTACTTACACTTGTAATTATAAACCCATCAATAGTATTTACATCAGTAATAAGATTAGCAGTTATAGCCCCACTACCTAAAACCTCATACTCATTCATTGATGTTATTTTTAGATGTTCAATTAACCTTTTACGAATCATAAAAGTTACATACTTTGAGATTTTTGTGAAGATTCTAGTAATAATTACACCTAAAAAATAGTAGATTAATCTTAAAAAAACAACAACTAAAGTTACAATCACAATGTAGTAAAAAGATGTGGTTTCACCAAGTATATAGTTGATTCCATCTACAAAATAAGCAGGTTTATCTAGTAGAATCTCATCTACCATAACAGGAAGCATTAGGGGAATTGGTACACTTATAAGAATCGCTAAAAGTGTAATAAACTGACCGTAGATAAAAGTAGATTTTTTCTCTAAAATCAGTTTGAAGATTGTTTTAAATGTTATTAGTTTGTTTTCCATCACTGAAGTTTTTCTATACTTACCCCATTGTCTTTAATAAATTTAGAGATTGTGTTAGAGTTTGTATGTTCATACTCTGTAGCATAAACAATTCTTTTAATCCCACTAGCTATAAGATTCTTACTACACTCACTACAAGGCTCTAATGTCACATAGATTGTTGCCCCATCAATAGAGATTCCCTCTTTAGCAGCCCAGATAATAGCATTCATCTCAGCGTGTATCTCATAAGTTTTTGACCATTCGTGATGTTCAGTGGTGTACTCCCCATCCCAATAATCACAACAATTTACATAACCAGTTGGAGTACCATTATAACCTGTACTTAAGATTCTACCATTTTTTACAATCACTGCTCCAACTTGCTTAGAAACACACTTAGAAGCAGTTGCTAACTCTAATGCTATATTTATAAAATTTTTATCACTTAACATCTAACATAACTCCTATTTAGCATACTCAACTGCTCTACTTTCTCTTATAACATTTACTTTTATATCACCTGGGTATTGAACTTTTTCCTCTATCTCTTTTGCTATCTCTTTTGCTACTAAAATAGACTCATCATCATTTACTAAAGTAGCATTAACAATAACTCTAACCTCTCTACCAGCATTTATGGCATAAGCTTGTTTTACACCTATATGGCTAGAAGCTATCTCCTCTATCTCTGTAACTCTTTTTAGAAAACTCTCTAAAACTTCCCTTCTAGCACCAGGTCTAGCAGCTGAGAGCGCATCAGCAGCACAAACTGCTCCAGCTTCAACACTTAGAATCTCTTCATGACCATGATGAGCATATATAGCATTTATAACAACACTATGTTCATTATAACGGTTACAAATATCTGCCCCTAAATCAACATGATTTCCATCATTATCGTGAGTAAGTGCTTTACCAATATCATGTAACAATCCAGCTCTTTTTGCTAGTGCTACATCACCACCCATCTCACCAGCCATAACACCTGCTAGATGAGCTACTTCAAGAGTATGGGCTAAAGCATTTTGCCCATAACTAGCACGGTATCTAAGTCTACCTATAAGTTTCATAAGTTCAGGGTTCATTAAACCTATGTTCATATCTGCTACTAACTCTTCACCCTCTTTTAAGATTCCAGCCTCAAACTCATCTGTAACCTTTTGAAAAATCTCCTCTATCCTAGCTGGTTGGATTCTACCATCAGCTATAAGAAGTTGAAGTGTTTTTGTAGCTATTGCTCTTCTATAAAGGTTAAAACAACTAACTACAATAGCATTTGGTGTTTCATCTATAATAATATCAACACCCATTAAGGTTTCAAGGGCTTTTATATTTCTACCCTCTTTCCCTATGATTCGACCTTTTATCTCATCATTATCAAGATGAACTAAATTTGTAAGTCGCTCAGAAGCAAACTCACCAGCAAAACGGCTTGTAGCTTGAGCTAAAATATAATTAGCTCTAGTTTTAGCCTCTTTTTTAGCTTCTATCTCACATTTTCTAACAACATGGGCTATATCGGCACGAGATTTTTCCTCTATTTTTTCAAGCAAAATACCTTTTGCTTCCTCTTGTGTCATTCCAGCACAATGCTCCATAGCATGAAGTGCATCGTCTATTTTTTCTTCATATTTTTTCTTTAACAACTCTAAAGATTTTTCATTTCTCTTAATATTAACTAACTTTGATTTTAAAATATTTTTATCATTATGAAGTTTTGATTCTTCACTCTGCTTATATCTTTTAAAATTTTGCTCTTTTGTAACTACATCATCTTCTCTTTGAGATAGATTATTTTTTGCTCTTTCTTTAGCATTTTCATACCGTTTAGTTGCTTGTAATTCAACATCTTTAGCTTTTATATTTGCTTTTTCTAAAAGATTCTGTGCTTCATTTTCAATCGCACTAGCTTTTGCTTTAGCATGGTTTGTGTAAGTATCAAAATTTGCGTTAGTTATCTTTTTAGAGATGAAAAACCCAACAAGTCCACTAATTGTAGCTATTCCACTACCTGCTAGAACTTCATTTATCATCTATTTTTTCCTCTTATTTATAACTCTTACTTTTGGTGTCATCAATATATCACATGAAATATCATAAGAATCACATATAACTTCTTTTGTATGACAAAATTCTGGTTGTATAAAAATTGTAAATGGTCGTTTTTTTAAAGTTTCAAAAAAACGGTCATACATCCCTTTTCCAAAACCTACTCTTTGAAGATTTTTATCAACACCAATTATAGGAACTATTGCTATATCTATTTTATCTATTTTTTTTAAACTATTACCCGCTTCAAAAATTCCGAACTTTTTATTTTTTAAGGGCAACCTAAATAGTACCATCTTAAAACTTTCCCCTTCCATAAACGGGATATAAATCTCATTATTTCTTCTTAAAATATTTAATGATTTTTTTACATCAATCTCCATTTTTAATGGATAATAAAACAGTATTTTTTTATTTTTTATTTTTTTTAGCTCTTCTAAAATCTTATTATTAACTTTCATATTACGATTGTACGAATAGTTTTTATTTAGATTCTTGATTTTTCTTAGAGATTCTTCTCTAAATTTAAGTTTTGTCATAGGCATATTTAATTCTTTATTGTTATAATTTCGTCTATTTTACAGAAAAATTAAAAACAAAGGTTCATAAAATGTTAAATAAATCAATTTTATCATTAATCTTTATCACAACTTTAGTGTTTCAAGGTTGTACAGATAAAAAGCAAGAAGATATATCTAAAGCAAATAGTATGCTTTCATTAAATGAGTATGTACTAACTGGACTAGATAACAAGCAATATGTTCTAAAAAAAGAAGATAATGGTTTTACACTTAAAGACACAAAAGCAAAAATTATAATTTTAGATGTTTTTGCTACTTGGTGTCCACCTTGTCAAAAAGGGGCTTCACATCTTAACTCCATACAAGAAAAATATAAAGATGATGTTTTAGTAATTGGTGTAAATATTGAAGATTCTATCCCAAATTCAAAACTATTAACATTTAGAGAAAAATTTAATGCTAATTATGTTCTAGTAAACTCAAAACAAAATCGCCCTTTAGCTGATGCTGTTGCGAAACAATTACACTTAGGAGATAGCTACCCTATCCCTGCTGTTGCTATCTATAAAGATGGAAAACTTGTTAAACACTATATTGGAAGTATTCAAGAAGAGTTTATTCAAAGCGATATTAAGTTACTACTAGGAAAAAAATAATATGTTTGGTTTTATAAAAAAATCACTTCAAAAAACTGTTGATGCTATAAAAACCGTAGTACCAAAAAAGAAAATTAGTTTTACTAAAGATGAATTAGAAGATATTTTGCTAGAGGCTGACGTTGAGTATGCTCTAGTTGAAGTTATACTAGACCAAACATACCAAGAAAAAATAACAAGAGAGATTCTTCGTTCTAAACTATTAGCAACACTTGCTTATACAACATACAAAGAACCAGAGTTTACTGCCCCTTTTGTGGAACTAATTGTTGGTGTAAATGGTGCTGGAAAAACTACAACTATTTCTAAGTTAGCTCAAAAATATAAAGATGATGGGAAAAAAGTTATGTTAGGTGCTGGAGATACTTTTCGTGCTGCTGCCATAGAACAACTTACACTATGGGCTACTAAACTAGATGTTCCCATAGTATCTTCAAAACAAGGACACGATAGTTCTGCTGTTGCCTTTGATACCATAGATTCTGCTAAATCTAAAAATTTTGATAATGTAATTATAGATACAGCTGGAAGACTTCACACCCAAACAAACTTAGCAAATGAGCTTAAAAAAATTAAGAGAGTTTGTGAAAAAGCTCACGATGGTTCACCACATAGAACACTTCTCATCTTAGATGGAACACAAGGAAACTCAGCAATCGCTCAAGCAAAAGCTTTCAATGAGATGATAGGAATAGATGGAATCATCATCACTAAACTAGATGGAACTGCTAAAGGTGGTTCAGTATTTAGTATAGCTTATGCTCTTGAATTACCTATACTATTTATAGGTACAGGGGAACAAGCTAAAGATTTAGTGCCATTTGACAAGTATGAGTTTGTTGATGGTCTTCTTGATGCTCTTTTTGTTGAAAAAGAGGAAGAATAATTATAATTCTTTTATATCCTCTAAAGAATAACCAACATATTTAATTTTATATTGATTAAATTTTGATGTTAGTTTTGAAGCCTTATTTTTTAATACTTCAAGACTAATCTTTTTAGGATTAATTTTCACTTCACCTATTAGTATAGTTTTTTCATACTCATTTATAGCAACTATATCTATCTCATTTAAATTACCCTTTTCCCAATATGTACCAATATTTGAAAACTTATTTGTTAACTTTAATCTCTCTATAAAATACTTTTCTAAAAACTTACCACTATATGTAGAGTATTCCCTTTTAACTATGTTTTTAACATACTCATAATTTTCTATCTCTATAGCACTTCTATTTTTATAGATAAATCTAAACCAAAAACTAAAAAAATTATCTACTATCTCATACTTTATAGTTCTACTTCCCTCTTTTGCGAATATTGGTTTGATTTTTTTAATAATAGCATACTCATTTTCAAGTCTATCAAGATAACCACCTATATTTTTATCTAAAATCGATTCCATTTGTGGTCTAGTTGTTTTTGAAGAAGATATCAAAGATAAAATAGAAAAATATGTAGTGTATTCTTTTCCAAACTCTTCAATAAGTAGATTCTTACCCTCTTCTAAAAATAAAGAGTTTTCATCAAATATAAGATTCAGTTGCTCATCTAGTGTAAAAGTACCATTATCTACAAATATTTCAACATACTTCGCAACCCCACCAGTAAGGATAAAAAAACTCAATAAATCATTTTTTGAATATGTGGGATAATTATCTTTTAGTATAAGTTCTAAAGTATCTATATCAAATGCTTTTAAGTGAATTTTATTGTTTGCTCTTCCAAATAATGGCTCTTTTTTATCTTCAAATATTTTTTTCATAAGAGAGTATATAGAACCACTTAAGATTAGGTTCATTTTACTTTTATCTTTATATTCATCCCAAATATTTTGTATCTCAGAGTATAAACTACTGTTGATATTTAAAAACTCTTGAAACTCATCTATCACCAATGTAAAAGCTTGTTCTATCGATAGTTCCATTAAGTATTCAAATAGTTTTACAAAACTCACAAAAGTTCCATGTATTTTTATACCTAGTGTATTAACTATAATAGATACAAATTCTTCACACAATAAAGATTCATTTTTTTTAGATACAAATAAATATACTTTTTTCTTATAAGCTTTTTTGATTAAACTTGTTTTACCTATTCTTCTTCTACCTACGATTATAGTCATTTTAGATGAATTTAAAGATTGTTTTTGAATATTTTCCAAATTTTTTAACTCTTTATCTCTATTGTAAAATCTCATATTTACCCTTTTTATAGTAACTGTCATTACTGTAATATATTTTACAATAAATTTGCTTTATCTTATTGGTATGCTATTTAATAATACACGGCTGATTCATACAAATACTATAAAATATGGTAAAATCATACCATGAAAGAATTTAACCTAAGAGAAGAGCT
>Ga0256824_10000543_pt1 | contig 14607 bp, 14 predicted proteins | sample CV67metaG_FD_191570 | JGI IMG/M metagenome (GOLD analysis project Ga0256824, IMG submission 191570) | Hydrothermal vent microbial communities from East Pacific Rise, Pacific Ocean - CV67 | ecosystem: Environmental > Aquatic > Marine > Hydrothermal vents | place: Pacific Ocean: East Pacific Rise...
GTTTCTTATTGTTTGTGAAGAGACTCCATACTTTTTTGCTAGTTGTGTTGTCGATTTCATAACTTTATTATATCGTTCTTAAACTTAAATGTTTATTTGTGATTTTTGCGTTTTTTCTTAACTGCTTTATGATTACTGTTTTTTATTGGGATAGCCTAATTTTTGATTTTTATTTGATATAATATTTTATAAAATAAAAAATTGGAAAAATAAAATTATGATAGATAGTTTAAAAATCAATGAATATAAAGGACTGAATAATTTTAAACTTGATAAATTAAGTCAAATTAATATTATTAGTGGAAAAAACAATGTGGGTAAAACAATGTTATTAGAAGCCATTAGCATATCAAAAAATCTTACAAATTTAAGAGTATTTAAAAAAAATATTGAATTTATATATCTTCGTAGAGAGTTAAATTATCAAAATATTTATAAAAAATTGAGTAATATTTTTTTAAATATTAAGAGTTCCCAAAGTAATGTAATTATTGCATCTAAATCAAGTAACAGCTTAAATGAGGATGAAGTACAACTTTTAAAAACACAATATTTTGACCCAACAATTACAGAGTTTTTAACAATGTATACTGATGACATATTAAAAGATATAATTCCTTTAACACAAGAAAGAGAATTGGGAAATGTAACATTTAAAACATTTTTTATTAACTCTTCATTGCCAAACAACTATTATTTAACCCAACTCTATAAAAGTATTCAAGATTTAGAGATACAAAGTAAATTTTTAAAATATTTAAAAATTATTGATAAAAACATTGTTGGCATTGAACCTTATTTAACCCAAATAGTAGCACCAGATGGCAACAATATTCAATCCACTGCATTGCGAGTAACACTTAAAAATCCAACACAATCACTACTCTCTTCTGAGTTAGGAGAGGGAACAAACCGTTTTATTGAAATTCTTTGTATTTTATTGGGTAATGCTAATGGTACGGTTTTAATTGATGAAATAGAAAATGGTATTCATTACACAAAACTTTATGATATTTGGAAAGCGATTATAGAGATTGTTGATAAAGAAAATATACAGCTTTTTGTAACAACACACGATTTAGAATCGATTGAAGCGTTAAATCGAGCTAGTGAAGATATGATTTTTGATAAAATAAGTTCTATTACATTAGAAAAAGATGATGAGAATATCATCTATCCTATTATTAGAAAATACACATCATTTACAAGTACAGTTGAATCAGGTATGGACATACGATAATGAAAATTATAATTGTTGAAGGTATTACAGATGTTAATTTAGTACGATATATTTATACTAAAATGAGTGAGAAAAATTGTTTTGATGATTTTGAAGTAAAAGGTAGAAGCAACCCCAAAATTATTACTTTTGAAAATAGAAGAGATAGTGATTTAAGAATTATTAACTTAAATGGACAAGATAAGCTAGAAAAGGCTTTAATTGAGATTCTTAAACCTATGGAGCGTAAGATTAAGAGTGTTGGCATATTGATTGATGCTGATAAAAATTTTGAAAAATCTAAAAAATTTGTAGAAAATGCTATTAAAAATTCAGAAATATCTAATAATAAAATTCTCTCTTTTTTAACACCAAATAACGAAGAATTAGGAAATTTAGAAACTCTACTTCTTTCTAGCTTAGATAAAGAAAATATTTCTCAATTAAAATGTTTTAAAACCTATAAAGAGTGTTTGCTAAAAGATATAGAAAATATTGAACAAAGAGCCATAGATAAACACGAAGTTGAAGCCTATATTAAATTTTCAGAAAAACCTAGAAATCGTAACCAAGCCCAATTTTCCTTTATAGATGAAAAAGGAGATACAGGATTATGGGATTTATCTAAAGATGAGTTTAAACCTATAATCGCATTTGTAAAATTGGTTTTTAATTAGCATTTTATCCCTTAAAAAACATGCCACTCAACAAACAAAACAACTTCAATCTTATCATAAATACTTGTCGGAGTTAAAAACCTACCGACCTACAAAACCTAAAAATTCCCCTCAACAAAAAATTCTGAAAATTTTGGTAAAATTATAAAAATAAAAATATATGTTATTAAAGTTTAAATTTGTGTTAAAGGAAATAAAAATGATTATGGATAAAGATAATATTATAGAAATAGTATATCAAGAATTAAAATTAACGCCAACAGAGTTGTCAGAAGAACTAAATGTTACAACTTCTGCAATTTCACAATGGAAAACAAGAGGTATTCCTAAAGATAAAAAAAAGATTATGCAACTTATGATAGAACTTAATGAGAAAAATCAACTTATAAATACAATTAAAGGATTTTATAAAAGTATGGAAAAAATAGTCAAAACTTAATAAAATACTAATTTTAATTAAGATATGTTAATTTTTTAAGTTCTGTGTAAATAAATTTATATATAATTCTTAGATACAAAAGGATTATAAAATGCAAAACACCTCATAAAACTAAACCCTAAAAAAACATCTCACAACAAAAAATCAATAAACCATAACTAGCCCTATTTTCGGGTTTTAAGCTTTCCAAAAATGACAACACTATCCTCATGTCTTTTTTTTGGCAAAAATATTTAAAAAAGGAAACAAAATGAACAAATTATTAGTAGAGGAATCGCCTCTTATTATTCTTCCCTCATTAGCAATGGCTATTGGACTAAATGGAGCTATTTTTCTTCAACAATTACACTATTGGCTAGAAAAAGCAACCATTCAGAACAATAATCAAAAGTGGGTTTATAAAACGCTTGAAGAGTGGGGAAAAGAGTTTCCTTTTTGGTCTGAGGCTACGATTAAAAGAGTGATTAAAATGCTTAAAGAAAAATCACTTTTGAAGATTGAAAAATTTGCTAAAAATAGAACCAATTATTATACACTTGATTATGAAAAATTAGAAGATTTAACCGTTCAAAATGACCCAATGAAAGAGGTCAAATTGAACCAATCAATCGCTCAGTCTGACCCGTTTAAGCAGGTCAATATGAGCTTATCAACAGATCAATCTGACCTGCTCCCTATATATAATGAAAATCAAGAGATTACAACAGAGACTACTACAAAGAATACAGCAGAGAAAAAAATATATAAAAAAAATTCTCGTTCTCAAAAAATTTGTTGGGACGCACTCAACGAAAAAGAGAAAAATGAGAGTAGAGAAGCGATTAAAAATATAGAAGATTTGAGTGTATTGAGTTTAGAAGAGTTTGAAGATAGTCTGATGGCAAAAGGATATGAGTATGTTAATTTTGTCACAGCGTACAAAGTGTGGGTTCAAAGAGGAAAAAAAGAGCAGTCTCAAAAACAAAATTTTCAAAAAGATTTGTTAAATAATATCCCTACACAATTTGCCGTATCGGAAGAGTGGTAAAGTAATGAAAAATCCTGCTAAAAAAATAAATTTTGATTTTTGGAAAGAGTTGCCTGAGGTTATTTGTGAAGTGTGTAAAGAGGTTTACCGAATGCATAGGGTTGAAAATTTTATCTGTGAGTGTTGTTTAGAAAAGAGAAATATCACAAAACAACAAAAAATGTTAAAAGCGTATCAAATTAACCATCTCTTGGAATACTCAAATATTCCAAAAAGATATAGAACTTCTCATTTTCAAATAAAATCAGCAATTCAAAAGAATGTTGCTGATTATTATATTGAAAATTTTACAAAAAATAGCTTAGATGAGGCAACGGATATTTTACTTTTTGGAGCGATTGGTACAGGCAAAACCTATCTTAGTTGTGCCTTTGCTAGAGAGCTTATTGAAAAAAAGAGGATAGAAGTAAAATATATTACGGAGTATATGCTTTTAGATTTGTATTTTAAAAAAGATTATCATCAATTTGAACAATATAAAAATAGTGCCATTTTAATAGTCGATGAGATAGGCAAAAGAAAACTCATAGACTGGCAGATGATACAACTTGAAGAGCTACTAAGCCATAGATTTAATGAGATGTTACCTACTATTTACATAAGCAATCTAACCGATAAAGAGTTTAAACTATTTGTAGGAGAAAGATTAGCCGATAGACTTAATGAGAGTAAAATTAAACGGTTTGCATTTAGTGGGGAGAGTTTTAGATGAGTTCAATTTTATTTAAATATCTGTAGGTCGGGTTGCCCTCATCCCGACATTAATTTGCAGACAAAAGAGATTATATGCATTATTATGTCGGGATGAGGGCAACCCAACCTACGCGCTAGATTAATGCATATACAACTTTATCTTATTTAATTGCTAACATTCTCTCTAGTGCTTCATTGGCATATTTTCGTATACCCTCTTCAACAATTATCTCATTAATAGGGGTGTTATTTTCAATTGATTTTAGAGTATGATATAAATCTTCTAAAGTTGTTTCATTCATTGTCGGACACTCAGGTTTTGTTGAGGAGAGAACAAAAGTATTCTCTTTTCGCATACGATTCACAAGATTGTATTCTGTTCCTACAGCTACTTTTTGACTTGGGTCTAATTCATTCACATATTTAATAAGCTGAGAGGTAGAACCTGAGAAATCTGAAGCTTTTACAACTGCGGGATCACACTCTGGATGAACTGCTATTTTTATATCAGGATATTTCTCTCTATAAAATTCTATATCCTCAACAGTAAAAAGTTGATGAACAGAACAAAATCCATTAAAACAGATAATATCGGCCTCTTTTGGATCACACTCTTTTCCTTCAATTTCAATACCAATCACACAAGATTTTAATCCCATTTCAATAGCAAAATTTTGCCCTAAACATCGGTCAGGTACAAAAAGAATTTTTTTACCTGTCTCAAGTCCTTTTTCAATAATTTTAAAAGCATTTGAAGAGGTACATACATATCCACCCATCTCTCCAACTTTCGCTTTAACGGATGCGTCAGAATTGATATAAGTAATTGGTAATATATCTTCTTTTTTTATCCCTCTTTCTACCATATAATTTACAGATTCTTCAAAATAAGTTCCATCCATCATTCTAGCCATAGCACAACAAGCAATTTTTGGCATAAGTACGCGTTTCTCAGGAGCAATAATTTTAACACTTTGACCCATAAATCCTACGCCACAAAATACAACCCACTCATTATTATTCGCTTTACATTTTCTTGCTAATTCTAAACTATCCCCTGTAATATCTGCGAGTTCAAACACTTCATCTCTTTGATAATAGTGTCCAACAACGGTAACATCTAATTTTTCTTTTAATCTTATTATTTCTTGTTTATAATCAATATTCACATTCACTCCTTTGAGATAATTCTAGTTATTTTAGCAAAATTCGGTTAAAATAGCCGTATTAAAAATTTAAGGATAAATTATGGATTTATTAACCAATCAAAATATCTTACTCTACCTTGGTGTTTATCTTCTTTCAGGTGTACCCTTTGGATATGTTTTAGCGAAAATATTTGCAGGTGTTGATATTAAAAATGAAGGAAGTGGTAATATTGGTGCAACCAATGTCATTCGTGTGGTCAAAGAGAAAGATCCTAAGCTTGCTAAAATATTAGGGGGTATTACTTTCTTTTTAGATGCAATTAAAGGAATTATTTTTATAATTATTGCTCAACTTTTACATGCTCCAGATAGTGTTATTTGGACAATTGCCGTCTTAGCTGTTATGGGACACTGTTTCTCTCCTTTTTTAGCATTTGAAGGTGGTAAAGGTGTCGCAACTGGATTTGGTGTTATCTCTTATCTTCTTCCTATTCCTGCTTTGATTGCGATTGCTATTTGGTTTCTTTCTGCTAAAGTATTAAAAATATCTTCTTTATCTTCTCTTATTGGTGTACTCTCTTTTCTTATTCTTTCTTATATTATTTATCCTGTTGTTCCGCATATTGGTTCGCATGCTCCTATTTGGATTATTGCCTTTATTATTACCTATAAACATACACCAAATATTGTAAGACTTTTTCAAAAAGAAGAGATAAAAGTTTAAACAATGACTATTCATATAGAAGCGTTAAAATTTGATGTTATTATTGGACTTCTTGACTTTGAACGAAAAATACCTCAAAAAATTATTCTAAACCTTACTTTAGAATATGTTTATGAAAACCAAAATTTTATTAATTATGCAGATATAGTAACATTACTAGAAAAAAATCTCAAAGAAAAAAAATATAAACTCTTAGAAGAAGCACTTCTAGGAACAAAAGAAATAATATTAATTAATTATCCAAATATAAAAAGTATATTTATTAAAATTTCAAAACCAACTATATTACCTAATTGCATAGTTTCAGTAAGTGATCAATGGAAATTATAAGTTTTTTTTTAAAAAATACTTTTTTTATGTTATACTTTGGAATACATTTTAATAAAAAATAAAGGTTCCAACGATGAGAATATTAATTATAGAATATAATGAAAAACTTGGTAAAATCCTCTCAGATAAACTAGTATTAGAGGGTTATCAGATAGATACAGCTTATAATCGTAGCGATGCCTACTATTATATTGATATTCGTAATTACGATTTAGTTATTTTAGGATGGTCTCTAGAAGAAGATAACACACATATTAATTTTATAAATACTATTAATACAGCCTCTAGTAAAACTTCTGTTATTGTTATTTCTGAGCGAGAGGATAAAGAGAGTGAAATTTATGCCTTACGCAATGGTGCAGATGATTTTATACAAAAACCTCTTGATTATGAAATACTCTTTGTCAGAATCGAAGCAAAACTCCGTTTTGGCATTTCTAATATTATAGAAATTGATGATCTTATTATTAATCCAGAAGAAGAAAAAATAATTTATCAAGGCGAAGAAATTGAATTAAAAGGAAAACCTTTTGAAGTATTAACCCATTTGGCTATGCATAAAGATCAAATTGTCTCAAAAGAACAGCTTCTTGATGCAATTTGGGAAGAGCCTGAACTTGTAACGCCTAATGTTATCGAAGTTGCTATTAATCAAATTAGACAAAAGATGGATAAACCTCTTGGAATCACAACCATAGAAACAGTAAGACGACGAGGCTATAGATTTTGTTTTCCAAAAGAAATTAGTTAAGTTTAGGCTATAAATATTCTTTATAATTAAACATTCTCTTTGCAAAGAATAAACTTTATTTTAATTTAAGTAAAAATGAGCTATAAACTCTTATCAAAATAAAATATAGAGGAAAATATGGCATTAGTAATAACTGACGAATGTATAGCATGTGATGCATGTAGAGAAGAGTGTCCCAATGAAGCAATAGAAGAGAATGATCCCGTTTATTTTATAGACCCTGATAGATGTACAGAGTGTGTAGGTCATTTTGACGAACCACAATGTATTTCTGTCTGTCCTGTAGACTGTATTGTGCCTGATCCTGATAATGTTGAAAATGTTGAAGAGTTAAAATTCAAATATAATCAACTCCTAGAAGAAGAGTAAAAAATGAAAAAAAGAACTGCTATCATCGATATCGGTTCAAATTCTGCAAGACTTGTTATTTTTGAAGAGACAAGTCAGTATGGATTCCATCTTATTTGTGAACAAAAATCCAAAGTGCGTATTGGAGAAGGTGCCTATTCAAAAAAAGGATACCTACAACCTATTGGTATTCGGCGTGCTTTCTTTACCCTTCAATCTTTCCTCTATACTATTGAAAAATATCAAACAAAAATTATTAAATGTGTTGCAACCTCCGCCATCAGAGATGCTCCAAATGGTATACTATTTACACAATGGATAAAAGAGACATTATCCTTAGATATTAAAATTATTGATGGAAACAAAGAAGCATTTTATGGTGCATTATCTGCCGTTAATCTTTTACCCATCAAAGAAGGAATTACCATTGATATTGGTGGTGGATCTTCTGATATGGCACTCATTAAAGAAGGTAAGATTATCACGACATACTCTTTGAATTTAGGAACTGTACGGTTAAAAGAACTCTTTTTTGATAAATATGATATAGTTATCGCCAATGAAAAAGCAAAAGACTATATCTTAAAAGAACTCTCACAACTACCTAAAACTTTTTTATCTTCTCTTGCTATAGGAATAGGAGGAACAGCCCGAACACTCTCAAAAGCAATTATGAAAAAAAGTGATTATCCATTTGATAAACTTCATGCATTTTCTTATCTATTTAAAGAGAAAAAAACCTATCTCAAAAATATCTCTTTTTCTTCCATCGAAGAGCTTCATTCTTTTAAAGTTAAAAAGAATCGTTATGATACGATTAGAGAAGGCTCACTCATTTTTTATGAAATTCTCAATGCTATTCATGCTAAAACTGTCATTACAAGTTCTACAGGAGTAAGAGAAGGTGTATTTTTAGAAGACTTTTTAAAAGAGGAGAATCAAAGTTTTCCTTTAACTATTAACCCCAGTATCATTTCAATCATTGATAGATTCAAACCTATTGTCACACTTGAAAAAAAACGAAAAGTAAAACTTCAAATCGCCTCAAAACTTTATGAAGTATTTCATTCAACGATTCAAGATGATAAACGCTATAAAAAAGAGTTACTTTATGCATTAACCCTCTCTAATATTGGGAAAACACTTACTATTTATAATGCTCATTATCATGCCTTCTATATTGCATCTCAAGAGTTAAACTATGGATTTACACATCAAGAAATTATCTTAATTTCAGTGCTTTTACGAATGCATGGTAAAGAGCTTATAGAGAAAAAACTTTTAAAAAAATATAAATCTCTCCTTCCCCCTAAAAAAAATCTTTTATGGTTAAGTTTTATTTATACTTTAAGTGTCTTTTTACATGAAGCTTCAAATAATTCTTTGATTAATTTTTATTTTAAAAATAATATACTTTATATTGACTCAGACCAGTCACTTTATTTAGCAAAAGAAGCTATTAATTCACTTGAAAAACCTATAGCATTTCAAATCATTTTTAGGGATAAATCTACTCTTCCAAAAAATAAAAATTTAGGGATTTAATCCCCTAAAACTTACTTCCCATAGAAAATTCAAAAATTGCCGTTCTATCTGAGCTTTTCGCATCTAATGCTTTTGCAAAAATAAGATTAATGGGACCAAAAGCAGATTGCCACTCTAAAACAACGCCTGTAGATGAACGCTGTACTTCATTTAAATTATCTTCCCCAATAAATCCATAATCATAAAATCCTGTAAGTCTCATTTTAGCAGATTCAGAAAGAGGAACACTTGCTTCAAGTGAAAATGATGTTCTTTTTTTCCCACCTAAACCAAAACCAAAACTAGAATCATTGGAAAGTGTTGGAGATAAAGAGTAAGGATCATATCCTCTTATACTTCCTGCTCCTCCCATAAAAAGTTTTTCTCCAATAGGCAGTTTTTCATTTTTTCCATTAAATATAAAAGTTCCTCTTGCTTTAAATCTAAAAATAAGATCATAATCTATCCAATCTTCCATACCATAATAGATACCATATTTTCCTGTTATTTTAAAATAATCCCCATAACCATTCTCTTGCCCACTTCCTATAGTTGCATTAAAATCATCTCCTTTTAAGGATGCATATTCTAAATTAATTGCACTAAGCATTCCATTACGAGGCACATAAAAATCATCTGTGTTATCAAATGAAAAGGAAGCAAAAAGAGAACTTTTAGAATATTTGTCATTATAGAGTCCAAAACTATCAATAAAACTCACATTTCCATCAGCTCCTATGATATTATCATTATTTCGTTCAGATTGATTATTCACATATCCTACACCCATTGAAGCATGAAAATATCTCCAGAACTCTCGTCCAATACTTAAAGATCCTCCTAACTGATCTTGTGTAAAATTATAATACTCATAATTTTTTTTATAAAAATTTACCCCTAAGCTATACTTACTGTCCCAAACTTTAGGATTTGTAAAGGCAAGATTATAATTTTTAGAAATTTTAGAAATTTCAAATCCTAAATTTGTCGTAATTCCTGATCCAAAAGTATTTTTCTCTCCATAACTTGCATTAAGCATAACCCCTTGAAAAGAACTATATCCCCCTCCTAAAGAGATGCTTCCTGTTGCTGTTTCTTTTACTTTGACTAAAAGATTAATTTTATTTGAAGAGACCCGTTGACTTTGAATATCTATTTTTTCAAAAAAACCTGTTCTTCCTAATGCCCCTTTTGAATCTTTTAAGTCACGAGCATTAAACAGATCTCCTGGAGCTAAATAAAGGTAGCGACGAATGACTCTATCTTTTGTACTATCATTTCCAGAAATAATTACATCATTAATCGTTACTTTTTCTCCTTCACGAATCATATATTGTATATTAACAGTGTGTTCTTCATGATTTTGATGCATATTAGGAGCTACTTTAACAAAAGCATATCCAAAGTTTCCTACCTCTTCTTTGATTGTTTCCATATCTTTACGCATTAATTTTACATTAAAAATTTTACCCTTTTTCAAGCGTAATAGAGAAGTAAGTTTACTCGTTTTTATTTCTTTAATCGTATGAGAGACTTCTACATTATCAATACGGTATTGCTCGCCCTCTTCTACTTTATAATCAATTTGTGCTTTATAAGACCCAAAATCAACACGCATTAAAGGATCAGAAACTTTCGCATCTAAATAACCATGTTCCATATAAGAATTTTTTGCTCTAAATCCATCAAATTCGAGCTGTTCAATACTCGCTTCTCCACTATTTCTCCAAGGCATCCATCCTAAAAAATCTTCTTCTTTATTGGCTAGATCTTTTTCAATATCACTTTTAGAGAGTTTCTTTGCACCAATAAAATTCAATTTAGTAATTGTAATTTTTTCACCTTTATTGACCTCGAAGACTAAAGCAACCCCACTTTTTCCCACTTTTTTGGTAGTAATTTCTACTACCGTATCATAATAACCTTTTCGCTCTATCTCTAAAATTAGAGCTTCTTTGGCTTTTTTTACCCTTCGTCTATCGTATAAGTCTCCCTTTTTTAACCCAATACTTGTTAAAAGTTTTTTGGTATCATCACCAGAACCATAACCTTCTATTTTGATATTCGCTACTGAGAGTTTCTCTTTAAAATGATAAGTAAGTATCCCCTTATTCTCTTCCACCCAAACATCCGTAAAATACCCTTGAAGAAAAAAGTTTTTAATTGAAGCATCTATCTTTGATGGATTCATCTCTTGTCCTAAAGGAATATTTGCTATCTCTTTTGCAACAGAAGGAGCAAGATACCCTAGCCCCTCAAATTTTATCTGTGTTATTTTTTGAGCAAATATTATCTCACTTAGTACTATAAAAGTCAGTAATAACTTTAAAAAATCTCTCTTATTTATCATCTATTTAGACCTTTATATCATTTGCCGATATTTTATCTTTATTTCAATAAAAATCGCATAAGTAGAAGTGTAACATAGCAAAGCAAATAAAAATTATTTTAACCAAGGGTATAACATTTCAACTTGTAGTCCCATGGCATTACTCTCATATCCATCAACACTTAAAATATACTCTTTACAAAATCCTTCCACCATACAACCTCCTGCTTTTCCTTCCCAAAGTCCACTTTCAAGATAAACATCTAATGCTTTTTCATCAAAAGGTGCAAAATGGTAATTGGTTGTTGAAATATCAGAAAAAGCAACTGTTTTCGAGTGATAATGAACACAAGAGATAATAGAAATAATTGAATTGCTTTGAATCATAAGAATGCGTTTAGCATCTTCTTTCGTTTTAGGTTTTCTTAAAATTTTACCCTCACTAGAAGCAATCACAGTATCTGCGCATAAAAGAGGTGTCTCTACTCCAAACGATTCAATAGCACTTTGAAGTTTGCCTTTACTTGCAATATAAACAAACTCTCTTGCACTATTTGTTTTAATCTGCTCTTCATCATATGCCGTACTTTTTTGAAAAAAAGGAATATTAAATTTATTTAATAAAAATGCTCTACTTTTTGAAGAAGAACACAAACAAATTTTTTCCTGCTTCATTAATTAGCATTCAAAAGATGAATATCAACACCTATCCACAGTATCATTAATACAATAAGTGTAAGTACTTCCACAATAATTCCAAGAGGGAGTAAAAAGCTTGTCATACGACTCATTGTTTCTTGTGCCTTTTGATACTCATCTTCCTCAAAGAATTTTTTTGCTTGAAAAAGTTTTCGATACATTCCAATAAAGTTACTTAACATAAAAATCCATAATATTAATTTCAGATAAAGATTAATATGTTCCCCTAAAGAAAAAACAATAATAAACAGTGTAAATAATAAGCCTGTAAAAATAGGAAACAATATAAGAAAAAAGGTATTCATAACAGAAATTTGTTTTCCTAATTTTTCAATATTTTCTTCCATATCGGCTATTTTATCACGCACAAAAAGTCTTGTTGCTATCATACTAGTAAACCATAAAAAAACACATATTGCATGAATAAGAACAATTTGATTACCATAAAGTTCAAAAAGATTACGAGAAAAAGTTTCCATTATAAGTTTTCTTCTAAATAAATTAACGCTTTTTCTATCGCTTCCTTAATTTTTGAGGTATCTTTTCCTCCTGCTTGAGCAAAATCAGGACGACCTCCTCCTCCTCCGCCTAAAATAGGTGCAATATTTTTAATCCATTCTCCTGCTTTAATTGAAGTATTTTTACTACCACATGCAATTAAAACTTTCTCTCCTTTTTTTTGAAATAACATAATCGCAATATTTTCATATTGATTTTTAGCTTCATCAATGCGTTCTTTAATATCTCCATTATTAATTTCATTAACAATCACATTAATATCATTGATTACTATTGCATTTAATTCTTCTTTAGAAGTATTTTGTACCTCTTGAATCTCTTTTTTGAGTATTTTTACTTGATCTTTTAATTTCAAAATACCTGTTAAGGGATTGCTATTTTTAAGTTCTATTTTTATTTCATTCAGAGAGTCTCTCATTTCAAATACATTACAATAAGCTTCACTTCCACATACCGCTTCTATTCTTCTTACTCCAGCAGAGACTCCTGACTCTTTATTTATAAGAAAAAGTCCTATCTCTACAGCATTTTTAACATGTGTTCCACCACAAAATTCTGTAGAACTATTTCCCATAGAGACCACACGCACACGATCACCATATTTCTCACCAAATTGTGATTTTGCCCCTAACTTTTTTGCCTCATCAATACTCATCTCTTCTGTTGAGACAACTAGTTCATCTGCTATTTTATTATTGACCCATCTTTCAACTTCTAAGAGTTCTGCTTCACTCATCGCTTTAGGATGTGAAAAATCAAAGCGTAAACGATTTGATTCCACTAAAGAGCCTGCTTGAGAAATGTGATCTCCTAAAATCTCTGTTAATGCAGAGTGAAGAAGATGTGTAGCTGAATGATGTTTCGCAATTTGTTCTCTTTTTCGATCAACAACAACCACCACACTATCACCCACTTTAATATCTCTATGCACTTCAATTAAAGAGAGATTTAAATCAAGAAATTTTTTAGTCTCTTTAATTGTTCCATACCCTTCAATTAAACCCGTATCTCCTACTTGTCCTCCAGATTCAGCATAAAATGGCGTTTGTTCTAACATAATCCAATTAAATACGCTATCAGAAGTAACAGGAACTGTTTTAAAATTTTCATCTAAAATAGCTAATACTTTAGATTCAAGTCTTCTAATATTGTAACCAACAAATTCATTGACTCCAAATCTCTCTTTTAAAAGCTTAAAATCTCCTATAGCAATGGCATCTCCACTTCCTTTCCAATTTGCTTTAGATTGGGATTTTTGTACATCCATTCTTTTATTAAATGCTTCAATATCAAGCATAATATTTTTTTCTCTAAGCATATCTTGTGTTAAATCTAAAGGAAATCCATAAGTATCATAAAGCTTAAATGCAATCTCTCCATCAAAAGTTTCTTCTGTAGCTGATAATGCATCATTAAAAAGTTTTATTCCTGATTCAATGGTCATAAAAAAGCGTTCTTCTTCTAGTTTCATAGAGGCTTTAATTGCCTCAGATTTTTGTGGTAAATAATCATATTCCTTCCCCATCAATACTACTAAGGTATCAACTAATTGATACATAAAAGGTTTACGAAGTCCTAAAAGGTACCCATGACGAATCGCTCTACGCATAATTCTTCTAAGAACATATCCTCGCCCCTCTTTATCGAAATTTACACCTTGTGCTAAAAGAAAAGAACATGAACGCAAATGATCTGCAATCACACGATACGAAGCTGAGTTATTAGCTTTAAAATCATAAGGATTTCCAATAAGCTCTCCAATTTTATCTAAGAAAGGCATAAATAAAGAAGAGTGATAATTATTATTTTTTCCCTCTTTAATTGCAATCACTCTTTCAAGTCCCATACCTGTATCAATACTAGGCTTTTCTAAAGGATTTAAGGTTCCTGATTCATCTTTATCATATTGCATAAAAACTAAATTCCAAATTTCTAAAAACCGATCACCTTCTCCTCCCATTTTATCTTCATCGGAGTTGAAATTCTCTTCTCCTTGATCATAAAAAATTTCACTACAAGGTCCACAGGGGCCAGTATCACCCATTTGCCAAAAATTATCACTGTCTCCAAAACAAAGTATTCTCTCTTTTGAAATATGTTTTAACCATAATTTTTCAGCTTCATCATCACTTTCATGTACTGTTACCCATAATTTTTCAATCGGTAAATTAAGATATTTC